>Ga0209489_102374_pt1 | contig 38399 bp, 37 predicted proteins | sample SiratrowhiteBW_FD_187527 | JGI IMG/M metagenome (GOLD analysis project Ga0209489, IMG submission 187527) | Root nodule microbial communities of legume samples collected from California, USA - Siratro white BW (SPAdes) (version 2) | ecosystem: Host-associated > Plants > Roots > Nodule | place...
ATATATATATATATATATATATATATATATATATATATATATAAATGTATGTATGTATAAATGTATGTATGTATATATCGCACGGTGTAACATGACAACGTTTAGCAGGTGCCACAGAAGTTAATGGTCTTGAATCTCTCCTACTGCATCCAACTCACTGCTATACCTGATTTATCTGGGTGTCAAAGTCTAGAGAAGATTGATCTGGAGAACTGCATTAATCTAAATAATATTCATGAATCAATTGGATGTTTGAGTTCCTTGCGGAGTTTAAATTTAACGCGTTGTTCAAGCCTTATCAACCTTCCCATTGATGTCTCAGGGCTAAAACAACTGGAGGGTCTTTTTCTTTCTGGCTGCTCCAAGTTAAAAGCATTGCCAGAAAACATTGGAATCCTGAAATCCTTGAAAGCACTTCATGCTAGTGACACTGCTATAGCAGAGTTGCCGCAGTCCATTTTTCGCCTCACGAAACTTGAGCGGCTTGTTTTAGAAGGTTGCCGATATTTGAGAAGGCTACCTAGTTCTGTAGGGCACCTATGTTCTTTGCAAGAATTATCCCTATATCAGTCTGGGTTAGAAGAGTTACCTGACCATGTTGGATCACTAAATAAGCTTGAGACACTCAATTTGATGGGATGTGATCTCACTGCAATTCCTGATTCTATAGGGAATCTCATGTCATTGACAGAACTTCTGGTTGATAGAACTGCAATTAAAGAACTCCCTGATACCGTTGGTTCTTTATCTTACCTGAGGGAATTATCAGTTGGAAACTGTAAACTTCTCACTCAATTGCCAAATTCAATTAAAACGTTGGCCTCAGTTGTTGAGCTTCAGTTAGATGGAACAGCCATCACAAATTTGCCTGACGAGATTGGAGAGATGAAGCTACTGAGGATACTTAAGTTGATGTATTGTAAAAATCTTGAATATTTGCCAGAATCTATTGGCCACCTAGCATCTCTTACTACATTGAACATGGTCAATGGAAATATCAAGGAATTGCCAGAATCCACTGGACGGCTAGAAAACCTTGTCAACTTAAGATTGAACAAATGCAGAATGCTCAGAAAGCTTCCAGCTTCAATAGGAGGTTTGAAATCTCTATATCACTTTTTCATGGAGGAAACAGCTGTGTCAAGCGTACCTGAAAGCTTTGGGATGTTGTCAAGCTTGAGAACATTGAGAATGGCAAAGAAACCTGATTTAGATACCAATGAAAGTAGCTTCCTTGCAGAACCTGAAGAGAACCATAGCCCTTTTGTACTAACATCTTCCTTCTGCAATCTGACCTTGCTAACTGAGCTTGATGCTCGTGCATGGAAAATATCTGGGAAAATTCCAGATGAATTTGAGAAGTTGTCACTATTGGAGACTTTAAAATTAGGCATGAATAATTTTCACAGCCTGCCTTCCAGTTTGAAGGGCTTATGTATTCTCAAGGTCCTTTCACTGCCAAACTGCACTCAGCTTAACTCTCTCCCCTCACTTCCTTCAAGCTTGATTACGCTGAATGTTCAAAACTGTTCTTCGTTAGAAACTATCCATGACATGTCAAATTTAGAGAGTCTGCAGGAGTTGAATCTCACAAACTGTGCAAAAGTGGGGGATATTCCTGGTCTTGAAAGCTTGAAGTCACTGAGAAGGTTGTACCTGAGTGGTTGCATAGCATGCTCCTCACAAATACGCAAGAGACTTTCGAAGGTTGTTCGTCCCTTTTCTATTCATCAAACTTGGATCATTGGATAAATATATGCTTAAAAAAAATTGAACCTTAAAAGTATGGTACTTTTTGGTTTTAGTCCCCTTCTTAATAAAACAAATGTGACCTTAGACTTTCACTATCCGGACTAAAAAGGAATAGATTAAAATATACTTTTTTTTTCTTAAACTTTATGAATTCCTTTAAAGGTGTTTTTATTAGACCAAGTTAGTTATTTCATTAGCAAATTGTAAGAGATGTCACATTAAATAGATATTTGTCATGCCAACTAAAATTATTGTAATAAAAAAACTGAGGAAAAAATCAAATTGGTCTAATAAAATACGTTAGGAGATCCAACTGAAATTTTTAGAATTTAAGGATCAAACTAAAACCAAAAATTAGAATGAAGGACCAAAGTAAATTAGTCAAAGTAACAGAATATATACAAGTACTAATTTCAAAATATTATCATACATAATTGAGAAAAATCAGGACTAATTAATTTCCTGTTGCTTGTTATAGCTTCTAAACAACGAAGTATTTATGTGACAGGTTGCACTGAGGAATTTACAGAACTTAAGCATGCCAGGAAGCAAATTACCTGAATGGTTTTCTGGACAAACTGTGAGCTTTTCCAAGCGTAAAAATCTTGAGCTAAAGGGTGTACTTGTTGGTGTTATTATTTCAATCAACCATAACATTGGTATACCGAACATGAAGAGAGATGATATGCCTGGCTTGATTGATGTTCAAGCAAATGTTCTCAAAGGGGGCAGAACTCTCTTTAGTACTGTGTTAAACATCCGTGGGGTGCCTAGGACAGATGAAGAACACATACACTTGTGTAGGTTCCATGATTACCATCAGTTGGTAGCCTTTTTAAAAGATGCTGATACAGTTAGTGTGAGCAAGAGAAATCCACCTTTTGATACGGGGTTGGAGTTAAAAAAATGTGGGGTTCATTTAATCTTTGAAGGAGATGATGATTATGATGGAAGAGAAGAATCATTGGACAATGGCCTACAATCTGTCTCAGAAAAATTGGCCAAGTTTTTCAGCACTCATGAAGGTGGCGGTCCTATCATCTGATAAGGTGAGTGTCTAGAAGGAATTGAACATGCTGGAACATGAGAAGGATCTTTTCTTACTGTACCAAAACGCAATTTCATTCTTCGGATTGCTCTATCCTTTTCTTTCTGATATGAGTTGGGGTTGGTAGGAAAAGATTGACACATAGTTTGGCTGAGATTATGATTGCTTTTTAGTGGAAGAATTGTTCTTGTTTGTTATAAGCTCAAATGACAAATTTGATAAAATAGAAGTTGTCCTTTCAAAATATCCATTATTCTCGAGCATTACTCCTCTTAACTGAATTATTATAAATATCTATGAAGTATTTTAAATTCTTTATACAAAGTATTTATTGTTCAAAACTCTCTCATCCAAACACATCATAAAGGCATTTGATATATGTAATCACTTTAGAAAGTTTATAAATAAGAACTCAGAAAAAATTCCTTTCATTGTTTAAACTCTTTTACTGTTTTGTTTTTCACTGGCTAAAGCGAAAAGTAATCATGACTAAACTAAAAGAAAAACACATTAGTAAATCTAATTAAGATCTAATATTTTTAAGAGTGTAATATGAAGTCATCGTTAATCAAATAAACTAATATTTTTCTTAGGTGTTAGTCTAAAATTTCAATCTATCGGAATTGATAAGATTGCATGCTTTCTCTTAGAAAATCTTCTCGTTTATTCTGCTATGACTCCCAACTTTTCTTCAAGTTTTATATCTTCTAAATAAATGCATAACTATAATTTCTTACAGCTGAACAAGAACAAAAATACGAGTTACAAAATATAATATATTAACGAAACTCAAATAGTAGTTCCATGTTTTTTTGGTATGATTGAGCAAAAGAAAGTTCAGTAAGAAAATGTCGTGAGTGAGACATTAAATTTATATTATATATATTTTATAAGTTTACCTTTATATATCAATAAACATTTTCTTTATTAAAAATAAATTACTCAATGAGCATGACTTTAATTGGTAACACACGTTATGGTTGAATGGGAAGACTAGGTTGGGTGCACCAAACACATCCTTGCACATGAGTACCTCTTAGACGCCTTCTTCCCGCACCTCCATAGTCTCACCCTGCCAAAAAAATCTTTAAGATAATTTTATATACCCTGCACTGTCCTTCATCTCTTAACATGGAGACAAAAAAATCAAATTATCATCCGGTCCAATTGAGAATGTATTTTTTCAGTTAATTTTCACATTGACCCAATCTCTAGAATATATTCTTTTAGTAATAACTTTTGAATTAACCCATTTTGGAATGTATTTTTTTTAGTAATTATTTTTATATTGACCCAATTCAAAATGTATTTTTTTAGTAATAATTTTTGGATTGGGCGAATCCAGAATGTAGTTTTTCTACAAATGATTTTCGGATTGGCCCAATCTAAAATATATTTTTTCAATTAATAATCTGAAATGTATTTTTTCAACTAATGATATCTGGATTGGCCCAATCTAAAATGTATTTTTTCAACTAATGACTTTCAGATTAGTCCAATCCAGAATATATATTCATATTTCGGAATGAACCCTCAACCTAATCCAGAAGTCTATCTCTATTTTGGATTTTACCAATCCTATAATCATTTATATAATAAAAAATACTTTTGAATTCTACAATCATGTGATCTTTTGGATTCTACAATCATAAGTGAAAAAAAAGTCAACACTTACCTCAACCTTTCTACAACCACTCCAACTATCGCCTCCAACCACAATGAAACACTACCATGTCCATCACCATACAACAATCAACCATTGACAATCAATACACTATTCACCAATTCAACGTTTACAACAGACAAACCTTCACTATCCACAGTCATCCTTCTCTCCTCTTCTCCCATCTTTCTTTTTATTTTTTCAAATATCCTTTTTAGTCTTTTCACAAAAGGTATTCTCACAATTTAAAAATGTACATAGGTGTCGAGTGAGATTATGAAAATGTAAGAAGAAGACGTCTACCTCTTAATGTGACTATGTCCTCAATGAGGACACATTCTTCCCGCGCCTCTCCAGGAGTTCTTTCTACACTTCCATACTTTTTAAAATATCGAAAATAACTTTTTTGAATTATCCGAAATACAAATTTTATATTTCAAATGATATAACTCATAATACAATTTTTGTATTCCTAATTATATAATTTTTGTATTTTAAATTGTATCGTTTGAATTTTTTCTTTTTTACATTCCAAATTACACAGTATAAAATGTAATCTTTTTAATTTCAGATTATATAATATAAAGTACAAAAAATTATAAAAAAATATATATTTTTTTCAATGTTATATAATAGTGATTTTGCTGAAGCTATGGTAGCGATGGAAAAAGTATAAAGGTGCAATAAGAATGCGTCCTCAATGAGAAATCACTTTCGTTTTGGAGGAACAACACTATAGTCTTATGGAAGAATAAAAGCCCTAATAACAACACTAGAGTCTTATGGAAGAATAAAAACCCTAATTATAGTGGTTAACAAAAAAAAAAAGTACGCTTATGCTGTGCCTTCAATAAGATTTCACTACTTATATAATCTCGTTTTATTAATATGCTATGGAACTTAGGGTAGTAAAATAATCCGTTTATTTATCATTCATCTTACTTATTTACAAAGAAATATTGTTCAATTTATTTAATATAAAAATATAAAAAAAATCAAATCGAATTTATCCATCTAATTTATGGATAGATAACTTTTACGATTTCTTAAATTTAATGGATCATCATAGTCATACGAAATGAATCAAAATTAATTTAATAAACTTTTCGTAATTAAAACTTTTCTTAATTTTTATTTTTTTTCAAAAAGATGTATTTATATATATATATATATATATATATATATATATATATATATATATATTTTAATTTTATTTTTATGGATAGATATAGCCATCTATGAAAAGAATTTTGATGGATAATTGGATTTTCAATTAATGCATTGAATTTCTAATAGATTAAAATGGACTAATACATTTCTTTATCTAATTTATTATAATCTGAAATAAAATTTATGTAATTCTTTTAATTTCTCACTTTCGAATGAAGGTTTAACCAAAATTTATGGAAAAAATATTAAGTTTATCTTGTTAATCAATTTGTCACTTTTGTATAACCAATTTTAGGAAAAGAAAATTATCTCCAGACACAAATTAAAAAAATCTTCAATCTCAAAAGATAGTTACAAAAGCACTTACAAGATCTTATTTTTCTTCACTTGAACAATCTTATACTATTATTCTATTAAACTATTAATATGATATGAGAGAATAAAGGTAACAATTTTTTGGATACCAAACTATGTATATACTTTAAACTAATAAAATTTATATTACAACATTAAAATATTGAATCTTTAGCTACCTACACTTATCAAAATGACGTATGGAGTTGGTCTTGCTTGCTACATTGTCTTATGCAATACTCATCATACAACAAAAAAAAAAAAAAAAAAAAAAAAAAAAGAAAAACATAACTTATGGATTTGATTTAATGGAAATTGCAACCTAATACCAGCAACAAAAACATAATTGTTGATTTCTTAGACGGTCCAAAGTCTCTTTAGATGATCTAATCATGTAATAAAGTTTTGATAATAGCAATACTCCAAGTATGTGTTTGTATTTATATGTTTGTTACAATAATATTCATAATTGTATCGTCACCACCCGAGATCCTCGGAGTAGTTATGGTCGTACCCGAAAGACCAGGGGTCAAGTAAATGAACCTCTCCTTCCAATCTTGGAATCTACCTACAACTTCCCAATAACTGCTCGATCAGTTATTTTAGTACATGGGTCCTAGTATTCCGACCCATAATTGACATATATGTATGTTGATACAAGAAGTAATCCTAACCTTTTATTCACTTGATTCCCCTAAACACTATCGTTGACTTGAGCGTTGGAGTGTCTTTTGCAAGTGGACCTCCATTCGGTTCTTGGAGCATATCTCAACTCAAATCGCTTAGCATCTAGTTTTGCACGTGATCGGCCTCAACAATCTCATACAAATTCCCGTTGTGTCCTCGGTAAGAACATTTGGCTCCCACCTCGGGGCCGATTAATATTTTCCCTGACACAAGCACAAGAGTCACTCCACTTTAATCAAGTAGATCACATTCGCAACAATGGATCCAACAATCTTCAAAGCTCTCAGGACCCATATGGAGACCATGTAGGAAACTCTTGCTAATCTTAGGAAAGACATGCAAGAACAATGCGAGGCATATAGGAGTGAGATAGCAACTCTGCATCACCATACCACTATTGGAGGATGTAGAAGAGAGTTAAGTAGGGGGCCAACCCCTGAAGAAGACTAAAGCTGATCTGGGAGGACCTTCCATAGTAAACCGTAGTGTGTTTGTTTCTATATTCGAGGAAAGACGAGATCAACCTCGACAGATGGTTAAACCAAAAATGAACACCAAGAATCATTACAACCCTGACAATGACCAACGAAAGCAACCCACAGTGGCCCTTGACACAACAGCAGAGGAAAGTCCCCAGACCACAATGGTCGTCAGAGCAATCAAAACCAGAGAGAGTTATATCAGAGGATTCCTGGCATGGAACCAGAGAGGCTATTAGGGTGTTGCGAGAGGTCAATCAAGAGTTTTTGTTTCAGCATACACTAACACCTAGGCTTAACCCTGAACTGGAGGTTTATATGGAGGGCTTCCACCCCTTCATGACAGAGGTCATGCGAGCTCAACTACCTGAAAAGTGGAAGTGGCCAAAGGTAGATCCTTATGACCGAACATCAAACCCGGATGCCCATGTCAACAAGGCTTACATGACTCAAGCCAACATTTTCTCAGGAGATTTAAGAGTACATTGTAGACTGTTCCCTACTACGTTGAAAGGAACAACTCTAGAATGGTACTACTCATTACCGCAGAATTTAGTCGACTCATTCAGAACCTTATGTTCCAAATTCATAGCTCGGTTTGTTGATAGCAAACTGATGGCTACTGTCTCGGCATCATTGCATCATGTTGCCCAGGGATGAAATGAACCACTTAGACAATTCATGTCCCATTTCACTAAAGCTTTCCTTAACATACCGAATTTGCACCCAGCCGTGGCCATGCACGCTCTCACAGTCGAATTAAGACCGGCTCTCTTCCTCAATACTTTGTATGCAGAGCCTCCATCCAACATGGACGAGCTCCGAGCACATGCGGCAAAGTACATTGCCATCGGAAAGAAAATAGAAGCATCAAAGAGAGCTGAAGCACCTAGTGTTCCTCCATGAGTAAAAAGAAAGAAAGTAGGCAGATACGATGCTTAAACGCCACTGAATGCTAGTCGAGAGATGATAATCCAAGAAGCTTACAACTTAGAGTTGGTTCGCTTGCCACAACCCGTGCAAAGTCCTCCCTTCACCGACCCGACCAAAAGGTGCTGGTATCATCAAAACTCTGGTCATACCACAGAGGAGTGTATCAAAGTTCGTGACCTTATTGAGGACTTGATAAGGTCAGGATCTCTCAACCGCTTCATTCAACAAAGTTAGAGCAACAGAGGCCGAGGAGGGGGAAGACGAGGAAGAGGAGGATCTTGAAGAGGACAAGGTCACGACCGAGGACAGTCAGAGGTCGCCACAACTCAACCTCAAACGCAACCCCCACCTGAGCAGGAAAATAGAGAAGACAACAATAGTGTGGGACACTTAGGAGAAATCAACACAATTGCCGGAGGCTTCGTAGGTGGAGGTAGCTCTAGGTCGGCATAGAGAAGACACTTGAGAATTATCAATTTGGTGAACATTTTACCACCGAGATCACTGCCGCCGATAACGTTTATAGATGCAAATTTCAACATACATGATGGGATGATCCTGTGGTTTTCTCAACCATCATAGCCAACTGGAAAATACACAAAATACTCATCGACCAACGAAGCTTGGTCGATGTCCTATACTGGTCAACTTTCTTAAAGTTGAATTTGCCAATGGATATGATCAAGTCATACCCTGACCCACTAGTCGGGTTTGTAGGAGAAAGAGTGCATACCAGAGGTTTTATAGTTTTGTTGACAACCTTTGGTGTCGGGCGAACTCATTGAACGTTAATGGTGAGATTTTTGTTAGTAGAAGCAGATACGTCATATAATGTGTTGATCGGCCAAAGAACACTCAATGCTCTTAGAGCAATTGTCTCTACTCCACACAGTAAGGGGACAAGCTCGTCTGCAGCAACACCCCTCAATATAGAAATTTCAGAAGCCAACATTAAAGAAGAATGCAATAAAGTAGAGACAACATTTATGCAGTCAGAAATCCTACAGTGTTTCAATATTGAGACGGAACATGAGGAAGAATCAGAGGACGAAATTCAGATGGACCTGGACCCTAGAGCAGAGTTTGAAGAAAATAGGCCCACCTTTGATGAACTAGTTGTGTTGGTCCAGTTAGGACAACAATCCAACCAATGTACCAAGGTTGGAAGAATCACAAATAGATTGTTAAAAAATGATATTGAACATGTGATAGTCACCAACGCTGACCTCTTTGCATGGAGTCCAGCTGATGTGCCTAGAATCGACCCTGACTTTATGTGTCACAAACTAGCTATCCTTCCCTAGGCAAAACCTGTTGCGCAGAGGAAACCAAAGCTCGGTGGGGAGAGAAGGTTAGTGGTAAGGCAAGAGGTCAACCAGTTGCTTAGGGCTGATTTCATCAGGCCCATCGTATACACCACTTGGATAGCTAATGTAGTAATGGAGAAAAAGTCCAGTGGTAAGTGGAGAATGTCTTGACTACAAAGATCTCAATAAAGCATGTCCTAAAGACACCTATCCACTACCAAACATAGACCGACTTGTCGACAGTACAGTTGGTTACGAGCTCTTTAGCTTTCTAGACGCATATTCAGGGTACAATTAAATATAAATGTATCCTCCTGATTAGGATAAAACAACCTTCATGATAGAAGGTGAAAATTATTGTTACAAAGTTATGCCCTTTGGGCTTAAAAATGCGGGGGTAACCTATCAACGAATGATGGACAAGGTCTTTAAAGACCTAATCGACAACACCATAGAAGTGTACGTAGACGATATGGTGGTGAAATCACAAAGGGGAGAAGATCATCCCTCCGCCCTCACCAAAGTCTTTGATAGGATAAGGGCTCATAATATGCTATTGAATCCTCAGAAGTGTTTTTTCGGGGTCATGGCTGGTAAGTTCTTGGGATTCATGGTCACGTAGAGAGGGATTGAAGCCAACCCTGATAAGTGTGAAGCAATCCTAAGTATGACGAGTCCGAGCTCGTTGAAAGAAGTACAAAGGCTAAATAGCAAGCTCGCAACCCTTTCCAAGTTCCTTCCAAAGCTTGCCGAGAAAGCCAAACCTTTATATACGTTGTTGAAAGGAGCACAACAATTTGAATAGAACGAATCATGTGAGGAAATGTTTCAAAAACTCAAACAGAATCTAGCAGCTCTACCTATATTGGTAAGTCATCGTCGTCATAGTACACTCTTTTTATATTTAGTTGTGTCTAACTCTGTAGTAAGCTCGGTACTCATCTATGAGGATGGGAAAAAGCAACACATAGTCCACTTCACTAGCCGAACTCTACAACCAACAAAAGAGCGGTACTAGACAATAGAAAAGTTGGTCCTTGGGTTAGTGTTCTCTGTAAGATATTTACATCATTACTTCAGAAGCTTCAAAATCACTATTTGCACCGATTACCCCATCAAACAGATTCTTCAAAAATTCGAGCTAGCTGGCAGGATGACAACATGGACAGTGGAGCTCTCTGAGTTCGGACTTAAATACGACAACAGAGGGCCCATGAAAGCCCAATTTCTAGCTAACTTCCTCATAGAGTTGCTGCCTATGGCAGAAAAGAATGACTGGTGGTCCTTGAATGTTGATGGATCATCTAACAATAAAGGTGGTGGTGTAGGAGCAATCCTAGAAGGACCTGATGAGCTGACTGTTGAACAAGCCATACGATTTGGCTTTGAAATATCTAACAACCAAGTGGAGTATGAAGCATTGATCGCCGGTCTCAAACTTGCTAGAGAACTCGGAGTCAAACGACTTAGGTGTCAAGTGACTCCCAATTAGTTATAGGGCAGATAAATGGTGACTTCCAAACCAAAGAACTACTTTTACAAAAGTACTACCACATCACCAGAAGCTTGATTGATAAGTTTGAGAAGTTCACTATAACTCAAGTTCCGAGAACTGTGAACGAACAAGTTGATATCCTCTCAAAATTGGCTAGTACAAAAAAGGTCGGCCAACACAGAACACTAATCCAAGAGAACTTGACAAGTTTGAGCTAGGACCACATTGATATATTACAGGTAAATGTGGGCAAGAACAGTTGGATGACGCCCATCATTGAATACCTTACTAAAAAGGTCCTCCCAGTTGATGAGAAGGAAGCAAAAAGAGTGCGTCGACAAGCATCTTTCTATGTACTAAATAACGAAGAACTCTTCAGACTAGGATTCTCTACACCATTGCTTAAATGTTTAGACAATGATCAGATCAAATACGTACTTGCCGAGCTGCATAAGGGGATATGCGGAATGCATTCAGAAGCACGATGCATGGCAACAAGAGTACTTCGGGCAGGATATTACTGGCCCACGCTAAGGCAGGATGCCCATTACTTCACTAAAAAATGTTTAGAGTGCTAGAAGTTCGGACCCTTACACACTCTTCCTTCAGAAGAGTTACATCAAATCGTCACACCATTGTCGTTCATTACATGGGGCATGGATATCCTCGGTCCCTTTCCCCTTGCAAAGGGTCAAGTTAAATTTCTCATAGTTGCTATCAACTACTTCAGTAAGTGGATAGAAGCTGAGCCCTTAGCAACTATCACCGCTCAACAAGTTCAGAAATTCTGTTGGAAGAACGTCATTTGTAGAAACGAATTGTCACATTGTTTAGTCACAAACAATGGCCGAAAATTCATCGATGGAGACTTTGAAAGGTTCTTACAGCAACGATATAAAATATTAGGTGACCTCGGTCGAACATTCGTAGAAGAATGGTCAAGCAGAGGTTGCTAACAAGGTGATCATAAATGAACTTAAGAAAAAACTAGGCCAAGCCAAAGATCTTTGGGCTGAAGAAATTCCTGAAATTTTATGGGGATACCATTGCACTCCACAATTCACTACCAAGGAAACACCATACAGGTTGACATATGAATCAGATGCCATGATACTCGTAGAGCTTAGTGAAACCTCATTGAGAAGACAACAATTCATGAAAATCTCAACAATGAGGAACTAAGAGCTAATCTAGATCTCGTTCATGAGATCCGGAAGAAGCTCAGGTTATAGAAGAGGTAGTAAAGCTAAGAGTAGCTCGGCGATACATTACTAGAGTAAGAGAAAGAGCATGCCACAAGGGTGATCTAGTGTGGCGAAAGGTGGGCGAGGCTCGCAAGGACAAAGAAGAAAGAAAGCTGGCCCCGAATTAGGATGATTCCTACCAAATAGTGGATTCCTTCTAGAATAGAGCCTATAAACTAGAAGAGCTGAATGGCAGGCTAATTCCTAGAACTTGGAATGTCACCCACTTGAAGCCATATTATAGTTAGATACTTTCTATTTCCAAATCATACTTTAGCAAACACTTTTACTTTGAATTTTATTTCAGTTAAACACTTTTCATAACAAAAGCAATGTACCCTTTTTCCTTGATTTGGATTTTTTCTCTAAGGAGGGTTTTGTCGAGCAAGGTTTTAACGAGGCACGCTTGAGATTTCCAATAAATATGACAATTCTCTTACATATGATTACAATGTTACATCTTAATTATTTGCCTTTGATTACTAAGGTCCACCCAACCCGAGTACCATACCATACTTAATTGATCCAATGAACCAACCGAGCTCAAATTATACACTCATACTTACTGATGTTGAGGAAAACCTAACCCGGATACCGTGCTACACTTCGTCATTTTGATGAGTTATCTGAGCTCAATCGCGAGCTTATATGTTATTTTAACAATGTAGTCAAACATCACAAATCATGCTTAGCATTGGAATACCAATAATATTGCGTGCTAGAATAAAAAACGATCATGAAACGTGCTAAGGGTATACAACACATACTATATCGAGCACTACACAAAAGCTCAAGCAAGTTATTTACCATTACTAAAAATTCACAAATTGTCAAACTTAACAAAAAATACAATATTTATGAAAAGATCACTTGTCAACAAGTTCGCCGTTGACAACGTCCTTCTCCTAAACAAATTGTGAAGGATTCAGAAAAGGTTGAAAGAAAGAGGCTTCTTGAATCCTTTAGAATAGACCCGCATTCCCATGTGGGCAAGCTTACTCACTTGCTCCTTCAAAGCCGCCTCACCCTTGTTCAATTTTTCATTTGCTTCAGAAAGGGCGAGGCATCAGGCTTGAGACTCCGCAAGTTGATTTTGGAGGGCGATGAGCTGATCCTGTGACACCTTGGCCTGGCTCTCGGCAACACCGAGCCGCTCCTCATGATCCTTACATTCCTTCTGAATAGTGGCTTGGAGCTCCTTGAATCGTTGCTCCAACCCTTCCAACTTGGCCTTCACCCATTCAAGCTCGGTCTCCAGCGACTTAGATTGACCCTGACTTTGCTCCAACTCGAGGGTTAGTTGCTTAGTCACCCTATCTTTAGCAAGAATGACATCTTTCAATTGAGATTCTGAGGAGCGAACCTTAGTACCATCGACGGCGGCATTTTTCAAATGCTCCACTATAGCCATGCAACGCTGAAACAATACAGTACAAGAAGCAGTACCACAACATTCAACAGCTCGATATCATAGGTAAAGGGGAGGTCGAATTTCCCATCTCTGAGCCAACCAACTCTGGATCAACATTTATGCCCCATAAAGAGTCACTCTGCTCATTGGTAGTCGCCACAAAATCCACCTGATTCATTGGACTTCGCCTAAAGAAGACAAGTCCAGGAAGGTTCAGCAACAAAGGGAACTCCACCGGCAGCGACCCAGAAAGGATAGACCCACGAGGGGTGGAAGTATATGTCCTCACCACCGCGCTGGAGCTCGGCTTTCGTGTTGGTGACTGAGAAGGAGAGGATGTTAAAGATATGGCTTTGTTGGGGTCTTGGTCAACCTCCATCTAAGTATCAAGAGGTCCTTGATTTAGGATTTGCACGCAAATGGGGAATTCCTCATATTGAGTAGAGGATGCCCCCACCGACACAACCTCTGAAAGCTTAATCCTCTTCCTCTTCGAAGGGTGACCAACATCCTCTTGCTCAACCCCCAAGTTTGATTCAGGCATAGAGTCGATTGCCTGTTGGAAGAAGGTGTAGTCGAAGTCATCGCCCATGATATCTGCCAAAAAACAAACAGTCAGAATCAGAGTTCGGAATAAAAATCTAAAAGTTTAAAATTTAAATCGCTTCAAGACTCACCCTCAAAATAAGCTACAGGGTCCCCAACAAGCTGAGTTTTTATTAACTCTTTAGTACTGATCAGCCGAGGAAGACTTCTCAACACCTCAATGTCAGCCTTCTCCTCAGCCGACAACAAGTTCTCATCACATGACTTGAACTTTTCAGGGATTTGCCAGTATAGGGGAAACCTCGGAGTGAAGTTTTCATCAAATAAAACACGTTTCAAAGTGTAAAATATGTTTTGGCCAAGTTCAAGAGGGGGGTGAATTGAACACTTGAAAACTTTTCGCAAACTGTTTGGAGAATGAATTATTTTTATAGAAAACTATTCAAGATGATATGTAAAGCAAACAACAAAGGTTCAAAAACAGATCTAGTACAATATTAGTCAAACAAATCCAAAAAACTGAAACCAGAAATCAGTTCTTGAAAGCATTATGTACAGTAAAACCAGTTCTTGAGAAATTAATTCAAGAAATCAAAGAATTATATCTAATTCAAGTTGTAATGAATTACTGATTATAGAACTTTTTATCCAACAATAAAAACTATGTTTAGTGTATGAAAACTATCTTTAATCAATAATTGTGAAAGATTAATTTTTCTGGAAAAATAAACTGATGAACAGTGAACCCAGTAAGTTGCAAAACTGCAGATTTCCAGAAAACTAGTATACTGGTTATTGATCAAGTTCAGAACTGTTAAGAGTAGATTGTGTTTAAACAGATTATATGTTTTCAGAAGTTACTAAAAATGTTTTCAGAAAGTTGATGAAATTATTCAATTAGCAAGATTCAGCCGATTCTGAAAATTCAAGAAACACAAGATTTAACAAGAACAGTCAAGAGAGAGAGCAAGAGAGATCAAGACACAAGGATTTTTCCTGGTTCACCCTTCCTCAAGGGCTACGTCCAGTCCCTTACTCGACAGTAAGGATTTCCACTATAAAATGATCAAACTAGATCAGTTTACAGAAAAACAACACCTTGATACCTGCAAGAATTCACTGCTCCCCGCAGAAAATAATCTGCTGAACCTACAGCAGAACCCAGAACTATACAGACTCCACTGTATATTCCAGAAAACCCCTTGCTGATCCCCTCAGCAAGTTATAACTTGTACAAAACCTACTATACAAACAGAATTACCAACCCAGGTAACTCACAACAGAATACACTTCAGTATAATGAATGAATTATTACAAATTAAGCAAAACAAGCACTTCTATGCAACAGATTACAAAAGTAATAAAGAAAGGGTATAAAAGGCTTAGTCTGATGATCAGATCAGTGATGAAACTGTCTCAGTCAACTCAAAGCTCCAGTAGTAGTTCGAGAAATAGTTTTTGATGAAAACGATTGATTGATCTTGATCACTGGACACGAAGGGGCTTTTTCTCTTTTTGAAAACACAATGTTCTTGCTCAAAAAATGTTTAGAATGATTTCATGTTTGTTTTCAAAAACTGTGCCAAATATTTATAGACAACTGTCTTAAAAATTCAATCGATTATTTTAGCAAACAGTCGATTGTTTTTCTCGAGTTAGTTAAAATAGTTATTCAAAATGTAATTTCTGATTTTGATGATTTCTCAAATCTTTTGTTAATTCAGAAAATACTTATGTAGCTTATCCTCGATTAAGATTGCATGCATCACCGATTTGAACTCAAACTTACCCCATAACACACAATCCTAGATTCTAGACCAAGCTCTTCAATCTTCATGAAATCTTCATGCATTCCACATATGATCACATGGTCTTGAACTTCTTCACTTGGTGGGCTTCATCAAATAATCACAGCAACCCACTAGTGCTAACACAAAGGATCACTCTTCCTCAGTTTCACTTTGAAAAACTTATCTTTAAAATTTTTCCAGGATGAGGAATAAAGTTTAAACAACTGACCATATTGGGCAGCATTCAAAGAAATCCAGCCCACAGGATCTCTATGGTTTAGTTGGAAAAAATACATGAATTTATTTACGGGTAGGTTTCATATGCAAGAAATCACAAACAATTTGAAAAGCCTTAAGAAAAGCCCAACTATTAGGATGAAGATGGCTGAGAGCCACATTCATCGCAGACAACATACCACACTCAAAGGAAGAAAAGGGCAACTTCATATAGTAAGTTTTAAACATGTACAACGTAGGTAAATTCGTCGGAATCAAGAGGGGGTTTGATATATACACATTCAGACTTCTTACAACCGAACAGACCTATGTACGGGATAATTTCTTTTGGGCAAAGATCATATATATTTACATGTCCCCTCAAATAGGAACCAGTACACTGGGACGAAAACACATCAACCTCTCCATTAACCCGGACGTAATCAGGATCAGTTGGAGGAGGATAACACTGCCTCCCTTTCCCTTTTTTCTTCTAGACTTGACCCTTTGACGAAGCCTGAGCTTTGCGCTTCGAAGGGTTAGCACCCTTTTTCCTCGCTACCTCAGCAGCGGGATTGGAAGAAGGCAGGCTCACTGCAAGAGGTCTCTCTGTATAGAGCCCACGATTCTAAGAGGTTGGGCGTCGACGGTGAATCGCCTAGCAGCGCCATCAGACTCTGTCCTGGAAGAATTAGAGGACAGAGGAGAAGAAGAGTGGGAGCAAGAGCCAACAGGCTGAACCTCCCTGTTGGTCAAGAGAACCCTATAAGAACTAGAAACGGAATGAGAAGACATGGTGCAAGAACTTACCAAGAAAGAAGAATGCAAAGCAAGACGTGAACGAGCAAGATGACTGGAAATAAAGGATGCAGGACTGAGGAAGGAAAGCTGAGATTTCTTCGAATGGCACAGTAAAATGGGTTTTGAACATTAAAACCCTATATGTTTAAACGTAAGAGTTAATGGAAAAAGCAAAACTCAAAATGCTGCGTTTCGGGTGTTAGGCGTTTCGTTTCACTAGGGCCACGTGGCATCGAACTCTCCAATCAGGAAATGCCATGTAGACCTTCTACCCATCGTCACGTCAACATGACAGTAGGATGACAACGGAAGCTTCACCTACCACCTCTGCACCTCGAGAAGCAGAAAGTCAGAAGCATGATTATTAAGAGGAAACCCCTCATTAATGCTCTGTGTTAGCACCAGGAGATGCTATATTGATTTGATGAAGCCAAACCAATTACATCTAAAGCTGTTGAGTTAATTTGAAGAAACCAACCAAGCTGACTAAGTCAAGACCGAGTGCTTTCAAGTGAAAATGCATGGAGTTTGCATAGAAATTGAAGTTTTTGGGTCTAGGCTTTAGGTGGTATTGATGTGTCTAGATTGAGGTTAAAAACTGTGATGATAAATGTATTGATCATTGATAAGCTTCACTGTGAAAATTGGCTTTAGCAAGATTTTAAAAAATCATTAAAATCTGATTTCAGATTTTGATAAACCATTTTAACTGTCTTTTAAAATTTAGTCGACTGAGTGTCAAATCAATCGACTAAAGTCTGACAGTTGTCACTACAGCTGTTTCTATAGCTGGTGCGTTTTCAAAAGAAGAGTACACAGAGAATTTTCAAACATACTACACTGATTTGATTTGAGATTTTTCAAGCAAGAGAAAACGCTACCACACCTTTTGAGATCAAGATCAATTTGAAGTTTTCAAAGAATTCATCAAGAACTGAATTTCTGCATTTTACTGGAGCTTGGAAATTGACTGCACATTTCTACATCATTGATCTGACCTCAGCCTAAGCACTCGAAACTTGTTTCTTCTTACATTTCTGATCTGTTGTATAGAGTTGATTTCTGTGTAAATCTTTCAATTGTATTAAAACTGCTACTATGTTCTTGAATTATTGGAGTGTAATTCTTTGTACAGTGAGTCTGTACTGGTGGTTTCCCTATTGCGGGGAGCACTGTGAAGCATTTCTTGGTTATACAGTGGATTCTGTATATCTGTGAGTTACTGTAGGTTTCAGCAAAGGTGTTTTTGAAACACACAATGGGTTCTGTGTGGTTTCTTGGTCTCCTGTAGGTTCAACATGGTTTGCTATGGGGAGCAGTGAGGCGTTTCTAGGTTATACAGTGGATTCTGTATAACTGTGACTTGTTGTGGGTTTCAGCAAGGGTGTTCTTGAGACACATAGCGGACTCTGTGTGGTTTCTTGGTCTACTGTAGGTTCAACAGTGGTTTGCTGCGGGGAGCAGTGTGTTCTTGCTGTGAGCAAGTGTTGATCAGTTTGATCATTTTTAGTGAAATCCTTACTGTGTGTGAGGGACTGGATGTAACCCGTTTTGTTGGGTGAACCAGGATAAAAATCTTTGTGTTTTTGAATCTTCTTTCTCTATCTTGATCACTAATTTAATTGATTGGTTCACTGCGTGCTATAAACTGTTTTCAGAATCAATAACTGGACTCTATTGATTTAGGACTTAATCATCTTCTAATAATTGTTTCTTTTATATAAAGAATTTTATTTTTGATTGGTTCTTAATAATTGAAACTGTCAACTGGACTGAATCTAACCAGATCATTCTGTGCTGTTAACTTCTTTCTGTTTCAATGTAGTTAATTAGATCGCTTCTGCAGTTGCATTTGAATCAAGTCTGTCTAAAGTATTTGAATTCTAATAAATCTGTTTGGTTTGCTGCATTGTGCTGTGACTTGATTGAGTTTTGTTTACTGATTCATTCTACTGCACTGTTTAGTAAAGTCAATAAAGATCCAGTCTATCAAACTGACTTGCATTTTCTTAAAAGTTCAAATAGTTTTGAAAAAGATTTTGAAATCCAATTCACCCCCCCTCTTGTATTTCAGCTAAAACAGTTTGTTACAATTGGCATCAGAGCTAGGACTTGATTGAGTTTTGTTTACTGATTCATTCTACTGCACTGTTTAGTAAAGTCAATAAAGATCTAGTCTATCAAACTTACTTGCATTTTCTTAAAAGTTCAAATAGTTTTGAAAAAGATTTTAAAATCCAATTCACCCCCCCTCTTGTATTTCAGCCAAAACAGTTTGTTACAATTGGCATCAAAGCTAGGACTTGTATCTATGGCTGAAATCCATTTACCTTTTGCTGAGGGGGCTTCAATAAATAGACCTCCGATGTTTTCTGGTGTGAATTACCAATTCTGGAAAGTCAGAATGTGGATCTTTATTGAGTCTATTGACAGAGGCATTTGGAATGTAATAGTAAATGGACCGTATGTACCTATGCATGTTGTTGATGGCGTGTCTACTGTGAAATCTTTTGATAAACTGTCTGATATAGAGAATAAGCGTGTGCAATATGATTGTATTGCTAAGAACATTATAAGTTCTGCCTTGAATTTGGATGAATTTTTCAGGGTGTCTCAATGCAGCTCTGCAAAGGAGATGTGGGATGTGCTGGAAGTCACTCATGAAGGCACGAATGATGTGAAACGGGCAAGGAAACATGCACTGATTCAGGAGTACGAGTTATTCAGGATGCAACCAGGAGAATTAATTGCTGATATGCAGAAACAATTCACTCATATAGTTAATCACCTAATTGGACTGGGAAATCAGTTTGATAAAGAGGAGCTGAACATCAAGATTCTCAAATGCTTGGATAGAAGTTGGCAGCCCAAGGTGACAACAATTTTCAGAAACTAGAGATTTGACAACTCTCACAACAGCTGCATTGTTTGGCAAATTGAGAGAGCATGAACTAGAGATGACGAGGCTGAAGGAAATGGAATCTGCTGAAAAAAAATCCAGAAGCCTTGCACTGAAATCAAAAGCTGCTGAGATTGAAACCAGTGAAGACAACACTGAAGATGATAGTGAAACTGAGAATCTCAATCTACTGACTAGAAGATTTCAGAAATTCATCAAGTTGAAAAACAGATCAAAGGATCAACAAAGTAAAAGGTACAATAAGAAATCTAATTCTGTTTCTGCTAAACTTACATGCTTTGGTTGTGGCAAGCAGGGACACATACAAGTAGATTGTCCAAATCTGTCCAACAAAAGAAAAATCTACTGAAAGGAAGAGCTACAAAGCTGGAAAAATCAGAAAGGCTTACATCGCATGGGAGGACAATTCTTCTACCTCTAGCAGTTCATCGCAAGAGGATGTTGAAGCCAATCTGTGTTTGATGGCTGGAGAAGATTCTGAGGTAAGTAGTGTAAATTCATGTGCTTCCTTTAACAATACAAATTACAGTTCACTACTGAATGCGTTTCAAGAGACGCATGAGGAAGCAAACAGGTTGGCTCGTTCCAACAATAGACTGAAGGGTTTGAATAACTGGTTGGAAGCTAGGGTTAAGGAACTGGAAGGTGAAGTTTTAAGACTAAAAACTGACCTTGAACACTATAAAACTTCCAGTAACTTAGACTCCAGCAAGCCAGCAAACTGTGAAAACTGTGGAGTTCTTCAAAAGAAGGTGAACTACCTAATTACTACTGCTTCAAAGTTAACTATGGGAACAACCAATCTGAATGCCATTCTGGGCTCTCAGAACTGTGTTTTTGAAAAGGCTGGAATTGGACATCAACCCAATTTCCCAAGGAAACAGAAAAAGTACAATAGCTTTTTCGAAACCAATACTAAACAGTTTTCACAACCTATTACCTGCTTCTATTGCATGAAAAGAGGTCATTCTGTTAAGGACTGTAAGTTTAGATAATTTTTAGTGCCAAAAGGTTTAGTTAGGTGGATGCCTAAAAGCATCACTAACAAAGATGGACCCAAATTTAACAGGGTACCAATGCCTCAACTCTAATCTGTTTTGCAAGTATGCTTGGCATCCAGTAAGCTGATGTGGTATCTGGACAGTGGATGCTCAAAGCATATGACAGGAGACTCAATTCAGCTGATTAATATCAAATGGAAATTTGCAGGATATGTGACATATGGTGACAATAACCGAGGCAAGATACTTGGGGTTGGTGACATTGGAGAAAATGACAAAGTAATCATCAAAGATGTACTCTTAGTGGAAGGATTAAAGCACAACTTGCTAAGTATCAGCCAACTGTGTGATAAGGGGTACAAGATCACATTTGAGCCTGCTCAATGTCTGATAAAAGATTCGAAATCTGCTGAAACAGTTCTTGTAGGTAAAAGAGTGAGTCATATTTACATGCTTAATGTTTCTTACATAACATCTAACATGAATTGTTTGCTTACCCGAGATGATGAATCTTGGTTGTGGCATAGGAGACTTGCACACATACACATGCATCATTTAAATAAGATTGCATCTAAGGATTTAGTAATTGGTCTCCCTAAGTTTAAGTTCGAGAGGAACAAACTATGTGAAGCATGTCAAAGAGGGAAACAAACAAAAAGCACTTCCAAACCTATAAATGTGGTTTCTACTTCTAAACCACTTGAGATGCTTCACCTAGATTTATTTGGTCCTTCTAGAACCATGAGCATAGGTGGTAATTTCTATGGACTTGTAATTGTTGATGATTACTCATGTTTTACCTGGACCTTATTCATTTCTTCGAAAGATGAGACTTACCATGTGTTTAAGAATTTTGCCAAAGTTGTACAGAATGAGAAAAACAACAGCATAGTGTCTATCAAATCAAATCATGGTAGAGAATTCCAGAATGAGAAATTTAACAGATTCTACAGTAAGCTGGGAATCAAGCACAACTTCTCAGCACCAAGAACTCCACAGCAGAATGAAGTTGTAGAAAGGAAAAACGGATCTTTGGAGAAACTGACCAGAACGATGTTGAATGAGACTTGACTACCTAAATACTTCTGGGAAGATGCTGTCAGCACATCATGCTATGTACTAAATAGAGTGTTGATCAGACCAATACTGAAGAAAACTCCATATGAATTGTTCAGAGGAAGAAAACCGAATATGTCTCACCTAAAGGTCTTTGGCTGTAAGTGTTTCATACTTAATAATGGGAAGGACAACCTGGGTAAGTTTGATTCCAAGTCTGATGAAGGTATTTTTCTGGGTTACTCACAACATGGTCATGCTTATCGTGTCTATAACAAGAGGACTATGCTGGTAAAAGAATCTGTACATGTGAATTTTGATTAAACTAACCAAGTTATGCAGGAAAGATCCAAGACATGTGCAGATGATGAAATTCCAATTATTCAACAAGCTGGTACTGAACTGGAAAATAAGACTGAAGAAACCAGTGTGCTACCAGAAATTCAGTCAATAGAACCAGAAGATCAATCTGCTGAACAAGAAGTTGTTACTGACAGGATAATTTCAGGATTGCCTAAGGAGTGGAGAGTTCCTAGGAATTTGTCATTGGATAATGTAATTGGACAGGTGCAGAAAGAAGTTTCAACCAGAAGTACACTGAATCAATTCTGTGAACATATGGCATTTGTTTCACAAATTAAACCAAAGAATGTAGCTGACGCACTAGAAGACAACAGTTGGATAATTGTTATGCATGAAGAACTGAACCAATTTGCTAGGAATGAGGTCTGGACACTTGTTCCAAGAACCAGTGGGATGAATGTCATTGGCACCAAGTGGGTGTTCAAGAACAAGTTAGATGAACATGGTGTTATTGTGAGAAACAAAGCTAGATTGGTTGCAAAGGGTTACAATCAGGAAGAAGGAATTGATTATGGGGAAACCTATGCACCAGTGGCAAGACTTGAGGCCGTGAGATTGCTGCTAGCCTACCCAAGCATGAATAGATTCAAATTGGACCAAATGGACGTCAAGAGTGCATTTCTTAATGGCTACATAGATGAAGAGGTGTTTGTTAGTCAACCTCAGGGTTTTGAAGATCATAAGCATCCCAATCATGTCTTCAAGCTAAAGAAAGCACTATATGGCTTAAAGCAAGCACCTAGACAGTGGTATGAGAGGTTGAGCAGTTTCTTGCTATCTCATTCATATGAGAGAGGCAAAACAGATAAGACTTTGTTTATTAAGAAAGCATGTTCTGATATTATTCTAGTTCAAGTATATGTAGATGATATTATCTTTGGATCCACTAATCAAAATCTGTGCAAGCAGTTTGTTGCGGCTATGCAGTGAGAGTTTGAGATGTCCATGATGGGCGAGCCCAACTACTTCCTTGGATTGCAGATCAAGCAACTGAATAATGAGACTTTTCTAAGTCAAATCAAGTACTACAAAGAGTTGCTGAAAAAGTTTAATATGGAAAATTGTAAAGAAAGTGTAACACCTATGACAACTAACTGTTATTTGGATTCAGATGAGAAAGGAGCCAGTGTGGATCAGACTAAATTCAGAGGATTAATCGGATCATTGCTCTATCTTACTGCCAGTCGACCAGATATCATGTTCAGTGTGTGCCTCTACGCTAGATTTTAATCCAATCCTAAGGACTCACACTTCACTGCAGCAAAGAGAATTATGAAGTATTTGCAAGGAACTATAAACGTCGGACTATGGTATCCTGCTGATGTATCTCTCAATTTAGTAGGATATTCTGATTCTGATTTTGCAGGTTGCAAAATTGACTGGAAAAGCACTAGTGGGACATGTCACTTGCTGGGATCCAGTTTACTCTCATGGCACAGCAAGAAACAAGCGTGTGTGGCATTGTCAACTGCTGAAGCTGAATACATTGCAGCTAGAAGCTGTTATGCACAAACCTTATGGATGAAACAACTAAGTTATTTTGGCCTTAACTTGTCTAAAATTCCATTATTATGTGACAACACTAGTGTCATTAATCTTACAAAGAATCCAGTTCAACATTCAAGGACTAAGCATATTGAAATTCGCCATCATTTTATTAGAGACCATGTCACTAATAGAGATTGTGAAATTCAGTTTGTTAGTACTGAGAATCAACTTGCTGATCTGTTTACAAAAACCCTTGAGTAAAGAAAGATTTAATTTTCTATGGAATGAACTTGGTATACTGGATATCAAACATGTGTTGTGAATCATTTATATCTTATGTTCTATTAGCAGTTTTTTTTTTTACTTCGTGGCACTTCACAGTTCACTGCACTAGATTCAATTTTATAATATTTTTTCTAACTGTATAAATGATAACTGATTTAAATGGAAATGCTGAATGCATGCGAAATTGGACGAGAGTTGAAATCTAACTAGAATGGGGTTGTGTAACTGAATCAGTTAGACTGGAACCAAGACCATTGCAAAATAGTGAGTTGTTGACCGAATAAGACAAAATTGACCAAGGTGACGCTCAACATGTGAAGAGAGAGAGTTTCCAGGACTCCACGTGGTGCTGAAGTATTGGCAGTCAACAAGTAAAAGCTATTTTTGAGGGAATCTCTACAAAGCTAAGTATTCCAGTCTGTTAGAATGCTGATAGCGTGTAGTATCTCAATCTGTTGGGATTGGATGTTGTGCAGTGTACTGTCAATCTGTGCTCTAGGGTGTAGTGCATTAATCTGTCTTTATATTGCTAGCTGAACATGCATACATTCACACACCACTTCACGAATACTACTTGTTCTGTGTGGGAATTCATTCTATTTCAAATCAGTGCATTCTAAATGGCATCATCATCTAACCCGAGAAAGAGAACAAAGTTGGTTGTAGTTAAGAATGTTGGTTCCGATGAACCAAATGAGAGTGATTATCTTGAGAGGTGGTTCTGCGTAAATCTGGAAAGGATAAACGACTACTATAAGCTCTACAGCAGGAAGGTGATCATTTCTCTAAAGATGTTAAGCCTAGATTGGCTTAAAGAAGAAAAACTGGGTGAAGTAAGAAATATGCTGAAATTTCAGAAGCTGAACCAATTCCTGAAGCTGACTGGAAATACTTATCCATATTTGGTTAAGGTTTTTCTAACAAATATGTGATATGATGATGAGTGCCTATACTCACAGGTGAAAGGAATCGACTTTGTTATCAATGAGGATGTCTGGATGAGTGTTACAGGCTTGAATAATGAAGGAGTTGTTGTAACCAGAGGAAATTCTGCTGATCTGGGAAGTTTCAATAAGGTGCAGTTTTACAAATCATGCCTTAGAGATCAGTTCTCTGTGTCCAGAACTTATAATGTTGGTGGTTTAGTAGCAATACCATGAATTCTGGCCTACATTGTCATCTGGATACTCACACCGAGAGGCTTCAATCATGCTACCTTGACTGAGGAAGACTTGATTCTTATGTACTGTATCACGTCCAAAATCAAAGTCAACTGGATTCAAGTTATCCGTGATCACTTGTTCAAAGTGGGCAAGAAGTTAGAGTATCGCATCCCCTATGTGATAATGTTATCAAAGTTTATTGATTACTTTGAGATTGATGTTGAGGACGAGATTGTTGAGGAAGTCAAGGCAGTGAATCAGATCTCCACAGCAAATTTAACCAAGATCGGGCTGGTGAAACTGAAAAATAAGAAATGGATATGTAAGGCTGATGAAGGAACAACTGATGATGATAATGAGGAAGAATCAACTGAAGGAGAGTCTGAAGAATCTGAGAATGAAGATGATGAAGCTAATATGGATCATGATCAAGCTAGAATGGCGAGTGAAACACCTACTGGACAAGATTATTTTGCTGGATTTGAACAAAGGATGTTCAACCAACTAAACAACATGCAGGACCAACACCGTGTACATCACGAGTACTGCCAGACACACTTCCAAATGATTGAGAACCAAGTTGATGATATTCAGTCCAAGATTGGGACTTTATTCTTCCCACCAGACGAGTAGACCATGCATTGCATAACTAAGTGGTTGTCTCTCTCCATTTGTTGAAGACAATGGGGGATAAGTTTAGGTTGTGGCTGTGTGTTGGTTGTTTAGGCTATGTGTTTGAGAGAAGTTTAGGCTGTGTGTTGTTTATGCTTGGCTGTTTGTTTAGGTCTTTGTTAGGTTTGTTATGCTTGTGTTATGTTTAGGATGCTAGTTTGTTGTTTGTACTTCTACTGATCTGTTGATGTTGTGACTGCTGGTTTATCTAGCATGATGGAATTGCTCTATGACTAGTTATGATTATTCAGTGTATTGTTTATTTGGCTGATTAAGTCACTCATATTTTGGTGCCCGAAATGTAACACTGTTTTATATGAATAAAATTTTGATGTACTATGTTTATGCTAATTGTAGTTTTTTTTTCATTATTTAAAACTGTGATCGAGGCAATGGATTATGAAGAAGTTGATGGATTATGGGGGAGCAATTGCATAAATGCATGATTGTTGATCAAAACTGGTTTGAGCATGAGATTGGGTGAAATCTGATTGATTACAGTTTCATCAATTTATTGGAAACTGTTTACTAAACTTGTTCTTAATATAGATTGTTAATCTACTACTATTGAGTTCAATTGTTACAGGTTTGAACTAGACAACACAACACGCCATTGTTTGTCTTCATCAAATTGGGAGAGATTGTTAGCACCAGGAGAAGCTATAATGATTTGATGAAGCCAAACCAATTACAACTAAAGCTGTTGAGTTAATTTGAAGAAACCAGCCAAGTTGACCAAGTCAAGACCGAGTGCTTTCAAGTGAAGATGCATGGAGTATGCATGGAGATTAAAGTTTTTGGGTCTAGGCTTTAGGTGGTATTGGTGTGTCTAGATTGAGGTTAAAAATTGTGATGATAAATGTTGATCATTGATAAGCTCCACTGTGAAAATTGGCTTTAGCAAGATTTTAAAAAATCATTAAAATTTGATTTCAAATTTTGATAAACCGTTTTAATTATCTTTTAAAATTTAGTCGACTGAGTGTCAAATCAATCGCCTAAAGTTTGACAGTTGTCACTACAGCTGTTTATGTAGCTGGTGTGTTTTCAAAAGAAGAGTACACAAAGAATTTTCAAACATACTACACTAATTTGATTTGAGATTTTTCAAGCAAGAGAAAACGCTACTACACTTTTTGAGATCAAGATCAATTTGAAGTTTTCAAAGAATTCATCAAGAACTGAATTTCTGCATTTTACTGGAGCTTGGAAACTGACTGAACATTTCTACATCATTGATCTGACCTCAGCCTAAGCACTCTATACCTGTTTCTTCTTACATTTCTGAAATGTTGTATAGAGTTACTTTTGTTAGTTGATTTCTGTGTAAATCTTTCAATTGTATTAAAACTGCTACTGTGTTCTTGAATTACTAGAGTGTAATTCTTTGTACAATGAGTCTGTACTGGTGGTTTGCCTACTACGAGGAGCAATGTGAGGCATTTCTTAGTTATACAGTGTATTCTGTATAACTGTGACTTGTTGTAGGTTTCAGCAAGGGTGTTCTTGAAACACACAGTGGGTTCTGTGTGGTTTCTTGGTCTGTTGTAGGTTCAACAGTGGTTTGCTGCGGGGAGCAGTGAGGCGTTTCTGGGTTATACAGTGGATTTTGTATAATTGTGACTTGTTGTAGGTTTCAGCAAGGGTGTTCTTGAGACACAAAGTGGACTCTGTGTGGTTTCTTGGTCTGCTGTAGGTTCAGCAGTGTTTGTTGCGGGAGCAGTGTGTTCTTGCTGTGAGCAAGTGTTGTGAACTTGATGAATTTGATCATTTTTAGTGAAATCCTTACTGTGTGTGAGGGACTGGACGTAGCCCGTTTTGTTGGGTGAACTAGGATAAAAATCTTTGTGTTCTTGATTCTTCTTTCTCTATCTTGATCATTGATTTAATTGATTGGTTCACTGTGTGCTATAAACTGTTTTCAGAATCAATAACTGGACTCTATTGATTTAGGACTTAATCATCTTCTAATAATTGTTTCTTTTATATAAAGAATTTTATTTTTGATTGGTTCTTAATAATTGAAACTGTCAACTGGACTGAATCTAACCAGATCATTCTGTGCTGTTAACTTCTTTCTGTTTCAATGTAGTTAATTAGATCGCTTCTGCAGTTGCATTTGAATCAAGTCTGTCTAAAGTATTTGAATTCTAATAAATCTGTTTGGTTTGCTGCATTGTGCTGTGACTTGATTGAGTTTTGTTTACTGATTCATTCTACTGCACTGTTTAGTAAAGTCAATAAAGATCCAGTCTATCAAACTGACTTGCATTTTCTTAAAAGTTCAAATAGTTTTGAAAAAGATTTTGAAATCCAATTCATCCCCCGTCTTGTATTTCAGCCAAAACAGTTTCTTACACTCTGTCAGCTTTATAAAAGCAAAGTTGAGCTCGGACACACGAACTAAAGCTCAGTCACACAAGATGTACTCTCCAGAACTCTCCGACTACCAAATACATAATCAAGCAAAATTTCTTACAAGTCCAGCTCGACCATTTGAGCTGAGAATTAAAAGAACAACTCGGACAGTCATTCAGTCCTGTGGTCTAGTGTAATTAATACATTTTTAAACTCACTCATCATATTTGACTTAGAGCTTGGGGGTTTGTGTACCGTCACCACCTGAGATCCTCAAGTCAGTTATGATCGTACCCGAAAGACCAGGGGTCAAGTAAATGAACCTCTCCCTCCAATCTCGGGATCCACCTGCAACTACCCAATAACTTCTCGATCAGTTATTCCAGCACATGGGTCTAGTATTCTGGCCCGTAATTGACATATATGTATCTTCATATAGGAAGTAATCTTAACCTAATTTCATCTCACTTTCATTTATATTCACTTGATTCCCCTAAAAACTACCTCTGACTTGAGCATCGGAGTGTCTTCTGTAGGTGGACCTCCATTCGGTTCTTGGAGCATATCTCAACTCGAATCGCTTGCCATCTAGGTTTGGACGTGATTGGCCTTGACAATCTCATTCAAATTTCTGTCGTGTCCTCGGTAAGAACAATAGATATCTAAGCATGATGAGTATGTACAAATGAACTGTAGACCCATATAAGTGTTTATTTACTATTATTTTATTATAATAATTTATTTTAAAATTAAAAGAAGAGGAAAGTTATAAATAAATACATATAAAAATAGTAAATGTTTTAAATCTCTTTTCAATTTTATTTTGAGATGAAATCATTCTCTACACCTTGGTCTATGGTTTTATCATGTTTTGACTACAATAAAATTAATTTGATTTAACGTATTTTATTTACCTGTATGTATTTGTAGAAACTTTTTGAAATTAAGATTGGATTGTTATGTTGCTATAGCTAAATACATAAACAATTTTAAATGATGTTTTCTACACATAGTTCTAATTTGATTTGTTTCTAAATTAGAAAAAAATATATTAAAATGTCTTTCACAAAAATATCAAAATCAGATTTTATAGTATGTTGTACTTTAACGTTCAAATTGTTCATAACAGAAATTATTGAAATTATTATGAAATATTTAAATGTGATTAATTGTTTCAAATTAAAAATATCTTGAGTTGTTTAAATTGTTTCTATATGCAGATAAAGTCAATTTTACTGTAAAATCAATAATAGAAGTTGTTCTTTTAACGATTAGTTTCAACAATTAGATGGTCAAGATTGTCCCTTTCAAGCATTTCAACGACTAGTTTCTAACAAGTTACATATAGAGGAACAATTTCGAGTTGAAACAAATACAAGAAGAAGGAAAAAGAGAAATACATCACACAATACATTGAAGAAATAGAGTATTCTATTGCCAATCTACTATTGAGAGCATTTAGATTTTTGGGTTGTGCGAAACCATTGTATAATTCTTCACTATTGTGAACTAAACCCTTGTGAGCTTTCGTTGTTCTCTCTTTTGGGAGTGGTTCTTTCAATCTTGAGTGGTCTTGATCTCAAGGGGAGATTGAGACTGGTATAACATGGAGACGTTTGTGTAGTCGTGATAATTTGGAGAGGTTTGTGTACTTGTTATAACCTGGAGAGGTTGTTTACTCAGTTGTAACCTAGAGCGGTTTGTATACTTGTTATAACCTGAAGAGGTTTGTATACCCATTGTAACCTAGAGACGTTTGCGTACTTGTGTGTACTAGTGATAATCTGGAGAGGTTTGTGTACTTGTTATAACCTGAAGAGGTTGTGTACTCAGTTGTAACCTAGAGAGGCTTATATAATCGTTATAACTTGGAGAGGTTTGTATACCCATTGTAACTTGGAGAGGTTTGTGTACTCGTTGTAACTATTTTCTTAGTGAAACCTTTTGAATAGTTTGTTTAACGGAGAATTGGGCGTAGCCCAAGATATTAGGGTGAACCAATATAAAACTACTTTATCTGTGCTTATATATTCTTGCCTTGGACGATCTTATTTGGTGATTTTTGTTTACAGCAAATTGAGATTAGGATCCATTCAACCCCCACTTTATGCAATCACTCATACAAATTTTGTTATGTTTTTTGTGTTTAGGACACTACAAGAAAAAGTTAAATTATCGATAAAATTTTATCGACAAAACTTTATCTGTCGGTAAAATATCATTATCAACGAATATCATCCGTTGCTAAATTTATTGATGGATTTACCCTAAATTCGTCGGTAATTATCATTTAGAAATATGTCGATAATTACCGACAGACTCAGAAATTCATCGGTAAATTTACATACAATCAATTTATCGACAGATTTTAGGTGTTTTCGATGGATTTGTCTCGTCGGTAATTTTTGTTTTTTTTTGTAGTGGGATATGATGGTCCTTTTTTATTTATATCTAATTGTCTTTTATTTGTTTCAATCGTTACATTTATTAAAAATTAAATACAACCAATTTAACAATACACACTGCGTTTATGGCAAAAAAATAAAAATAAAAATTTAGGTCCAACTTCCAAAAAATACATCATTGAGAAGGTGTGTAGATCTCTAAATGTAATTAAGTTTCAAACTGAAAATTTTTCCATAACTAATTACAGTAGTTACAAAAAAAAAAAAAAAGTAAATTTACCAGTAAGTAATTGGTTCGAATTAGTGATGGTTAAAGAAAAATTATATATTTGAATCTTGATTCCCTATATAGGAAGAAAACCTTACTAAAGCCACCTTTTAGTGTCTTTAAAATCCCAAAAGAGATTAATTTCAATACACTACCAAGAATATTACTTACAATCGTATACGTATAAACAAGCCATGATTTTTTTAAGCACTAATTAAAATTATTAAAATTGAAATATGGGTTAATTTCAATAACATAATACATATATGTATGTATAAAGTTTTGGTCATTTTGCATAATATTAGTACTCAAACATAGATTAGTTTGAAATTAAGATATTGTTGGATTTTTTTTAGGTAAAGAAACAGTTCAAATGGTTTGCAACTCATTTATTCCATTAAGTATAGATTACTCATATTGTTATACGAGAGAATTAGTACAAACAAATAAAGAAATAGCGAAAGAAGAAAAATCATAATACTTTTACATGAATTTTTGAACTATATTTGGAAATTTATTCGTCATTGAGTTAGTTCAGCTGATTTTTGGGTAAAATATTTATAATGGGTGTGCTTTTGTTTTGAACTATTGGATCATCGATTAAATGTCTATTAAGATAGAAAGATTGTTTACAATAGAGATTTTTAAGATTTTTCATCTACTTGTACAGATTGTTGTTTGTGCACTTATATTATCTTACTAACATTATTTTCATCTCTTCATTATACATGATATATTTTATTTTACAAAAATATTATGCAAGCTTAAACTCTTTTTTTTAACATCTCTTTTGCAGGGAAATGACATGAATATAAATGGGAAGTTTTTTAAAGGAAGAACGGGCAAAAGTAAGTCAACAAGGATTCCATGAAGAATTAAGGATTTTGTTTTCCTCAAAACCACTTCCCAAATCGAATCCTGATGTTAAGCTTATGGCAATTGCTTCCTGCACCTGCACATCGTATTAAAGATGTGAAAGGATTAGTGTGTCCTTATCAATAAAGACAAAAAGGGATTAGGGTTTTTCTGATAAGCACCGGTTTTCATTTGTGGGAGGTGCTATAGAGGCGTCGTTGGCAGATGAGCGTGCTGCAAAGCTTCATCATTCACTTTGTGTTTGGGTGGTAGAGACAAGTCTTGATTGTTGATGGTTTTGATATTTGTAGAAAAATTATTGGCTTAGATTGTTTTGATTGTAATTTGTAGGTGAATATATGGGTGTGTTACAGCAATTTCAAGGAGGAATTTGGATGGGTTTGAGTGGTGTTGGTATGGAATGACAGAATGGTGTTGTGCGTCGTGTTATTTTTTTCTCGTTCCGAAAAATTGATTTCTGAAAAATTTTCAGAAATCCATTTTCAGAAGCATATTTTTTTTCAATTTTTTAATGATTTTCGAAAACATTTTCGAAAATGGTTTTTCGTAACATATTTTTGGAAAACGTTTTTCAAAATATATTTCCAAAAAGTGTTTTGCAAAAATATGTTACAGAAAATTATTTCTGGAAACACGTGGAAAATGTTTTCCATAATAATAAACAAAATTGAAAAAAAAAAATTCGTTGTTGGTTGGATTTGATGTAAATTTGGTGTTAGAGGATCTCAAACATATCGTATACACCATCTGTAAGATGTAGAGAGCAAGGTGGGGCTTCAAACATTGTTGAAGATGACAACATTAGAGGCAATGTTGGTGAAGATGTTAACATCCTATAGCCTGAACGATATCCTGAAGGAACATATGATAGGTCATTATTAGTCAGTTATGAAGACTATGTGGGTATACAATTGTGGAGTGGAGTGGTAAGTTATTTATAAAATTTAATATTGATTACAATTAATATTTGGGTTTTAGTAGTTGTATGAATTAAAATGCATTGGTTGTTGTAGGATCGTGGTAAGTTTAAATTGATTTCTCGTGGGAAAAAAAATGAGTAAATTTGCGCTGCCTTATAAAAGAATTGAAGCGACGGTTGAGTTGTCTGGATTAAGTGGCTTGTAGGATGTAGTTATGAGATGACAGACAAAGGATTATTGTCAGCTTTTGTAGAGAGGTGACATCCCGAAACAAATTCCTTTCACTTGGCTATCGAGGAGATGACATAACATTAGATTATGTGTGTACTTTGTTACACGTCCCGATTGTGGGTCAATTTTACACCTACCCTACCCTTGATGTTACTGCAGCTACCGATGTATTAGTTGATTCCCTTTGTGTTAACCAAGCCGATGCGGCCAACGAGACAAGCCATTGTAGACAAGCCATGATCTTCAAATTGTTGTACATCATCACAATCAACAACAGGTCCCCAAGCTTCCATCACATGATCCCATGCCTATTTCGGATGGACTATCATTTTACACTTTGCTTCATCATTTTTGTCAATATGAAAGCGACAAAGAACATTACAAGCTTCAAGAAACACAAATCCTATTGCATTCATCAAAGCAAGATCTCTATCACTTACTATTACCTAAGGATATGCATAAACTCTCACAAACAACACTTTCAATCTTTCAAGGGCCCAAACAAAGTTGGTTTCACATTCGACTTTAACTAAAATAAATGCCACAGAAAGTGTCAGCCCTGTTGAGGTCACACCAACAACCTCAAATAATGGAAGCCTGTACCTGTGTCATCTTATAAGTATTATCCATCATCAATACAATATAAAATGAATTAAGTAAATGTGTCCAAAAGAAATCTTGCACCACATTTGTGCCTTCATTAAACCTACACCAGTGAGGATACATGTCTCGCTCAAGCAACATCATCAAATGTTGCATTTTTGTTTTGTGATCTTGTTCTGTTTTTCGATATGTATTCATTGCATTATAAACTTGTTTTATCGTTGTTACATTCTTCTCGTTATGCTCCTTTAAAGTTAACAAAATATTTCTCAATTTCACTAAAGTCTTAGTCATATCAACAAGCATGCTCTTCTCATCATTTGTCAACCTACCCATCCACATATGGATGACCCACCAAAGTATCTGCCAAGTCATGATTGTAAGAACCACAAAGTAACTTCTTAATCCATCATTCTCCATCCTTCACCAGTTTTCCTCGTAGTCTAAATAGAAAATCTCATTTCCTGCTTCCACTTACAGTAACATCTAAAGCCTGATTATATCGCCTATATTTACCTCCTCTCTCGCAACCTAACAAAACATACATCTTCCTTCCTCGTTGCTGATTTGCAATATTTGACCTTAATATAACAATAACAAATCCGAAGTCATATGCAATCTTTCTTATCATCTTCAACAAATCATCCTGAGAAGCAAATACTTGCTTAAATATATGAAAACAATCAATTTTGTTCTTCAAATACTTGTTACATATTAATAGTTCAAAATAGTTTTATGCATAAAAGGTTTACTTTATCAGTATCAGAAGCATTGTTGCATGCATCGACCATGCATTCATTATTTATTGGATTACCACTATTTGACTGCCACATATCAACATTATCGCTAACCCCCACCCCATAAGTCCATGTCATCTGAAATGACAATGAAGAAATCTATATCTATGATTTTTCTGCATAAAAAAAACAAGTTCAATACAAATAAATCACAAAGCTTACCAAAACTTGCAAACATTGAAACACTGAATATACTCCAGAAAACTAAATCCAGAACACAAATATACGATTATGAAAAACGAATTCCGAAACTTAATAATGATTTTCGGAAAACAAATTCCGAAATGCAAAAAAGTACTTTCGGAAAACGAATTTCGAAATGTAATTTTAAGTTTTCAGAAAACAAATTCCAGAATTCATTTTCTGAAAGCTTAAAATTGCATTTTGAAATTCAGTTTCCAAAAGTCGTTATTGAATTTTAGAATTCGATTTTCGTAACACAAATTCAAAACAGCCCCTTTCGGAAAGCTTTTTTCGTAATTCAAAAAACCACTACAAAATTTGTTTTTAGTAACTCATTTGTCACATCACATAAGCTTATGAAATTCGTTTTCTGGAAACATTTTTCGAAACCTGATTTTTGAAAAATGCTTCTCCCACCTCGCACACCAAAATAAAAACTGTAAACCAAAACTCACTCACTATCACTTATCTTCAATCACTAGCAGCCCTCGTAAGAGAAATCTACACCGCACCTCCACAAACCAAACCACCTACCAAGTCGGAACAGTTCAACCACAACACTCACTCTTTTCCTTTCAATAAACTATCAAGGGTGACATTTTCATTTTGAAAAAAATGATGGGGTGCAGGAAGCAAATGTGGGGGTGGAGAAAGCAGTTGCCTAAGCTTATACCAAAATCCATTTCCGTAGCCAGGCCTATTCCAAAGCCAATTTCCACTTATAAGAATGAATAAGTATAATTTAAAGGACTTTTTCTTCCAAAGTGTATTCCATTGATTCCATTCCTATTGTAGGGTTTTTCTTCCTCCACCTTTATAAATTTTTCTCTTGTCTCTAATGTAAAATTGATCATCATACTCTTATTGTAATATATTTGAAATATATTTTGTATGAAGTAATCTAGAACATTGCTTTAAATTGCGTAATTTAGAATAACATTATATAATTTGAAAAATGATTTTAGATTAACTAATCTAGAATATAGTTATAGATTATGTAATTTAAAATATAGATACCACGTTAAAGAAAAGAACAAGACGAACAAACTAAAGTTTTTATTATTTCTGAATAATTTAAATAAAAAGAGTAAACATTATTTAAAACACATCTTAATAATAGATAACAGCTATAAAAGCTTTAGTTGAAACTAACAATAATTTATTTAGACTAGCTATTGAAATAATACTTGATATTATTTCTAAAATTGAGCATATTTTAGCACTTTTGATCTTTTGTATGATTATATTACATTTTAAACGAAGTTAGCTACTCTTATTTCTTAGACGCACTAGTATAGATACTGACTTACTTTTAGAAGTTAATAAGATGTACTTTAGTTATTACAATGTACAAGCACAAGCTAAATTAGAACAGCGAAAGTGTTGGATATCGACGTTACTGGTTCCATACTAAAAAGTAAATTGTTTTATTATCATCACTTCAACCGGGGAGAGAGAGGTACCAAAGATGATGCAAAGTAAAAGTATAAAAAATTACTGTAAGGGAAAGATATTAAATAAAAAATAATTTGTAAAAACAAAACGTAAGTTATATTATAAGAAGGAATGAATGGTAAAGGTGGATACCGTTGTCTTTTTCTCCATGCAGGGAGCTAAATTGATGTAATCATACGCCTCGCTTTTGTCAAAATTAATATGCCTCTCAATAACACTAACGCGAGATCACATCCCTACTTTTAAATTATTGTATAATGTTAATGCATTTAATAACACACAAAGGCCATCAGAAACCACACTACGGGCTTGAATTTCAACAACAATCAACAATCTCACATTCAAGATATCCAAAAACGAGTAATATAAATCCAATACAAAGAAAAAAACTGAACTCCAGGAATCAACTAAAAGAATGACACAACATACATAGAAAGCTTCTTTAACATTATAACATATATCTAGCAAATTCATCAAATTCATTTTCCAAATTCAAACAATCCATGTTCATGCAAAAACAATTCATACAAGGAAGCTTTGAAATTGGTGACCACGTCACCCACTCACCCGAATTTTCTAACATAAAACTCTATTTGAGATAAGAAAATAGCTTCCCTTATTAATATTATTATTGTGTTTGAAACAAATAAAAATAATAATTTTATTAATAACCATAATCATATGTAAAATCAAAATAAGAATAATAATAATAATATTTTGATCACTTTGTTTATCTGATGCAGTGATTAAAGGTTTTTTTTCTACACTTAAAGATCCTAAGTTTAATTCCTCTAATCATAATTTGGTAATAACATTTTAATAAAATTAATAATAATAAAAATAATAATGGTAATAATAAAAGTATGTCTGATTCGCTTTTGCACTTATTTATACTATAGCATCATAAATGCAACTTAGAATGCCATGCCATTTGCCACGTGTTTATCTCACTCCATTTGGAAAATTATATCACTAACACACCATTTGTCATGTTGTTGTGTAAAGCTTGCAGTTTTTAATTGTTACATTTAATATATTTACTTTCTATTGTGTTTTTAGGCTTTTCTCCTATTTTGGTGTATTTTTTCATATTAATACTTAAAATGGGCAAAAAATTATTTATTTACCAAATGGACAAAATTTTGCCAGCTAGATAGACATATTGGTTAAACAAAAGTGACATGTTCACCATATTAATTAAAGACATTAATTATTAAATTCGTTTCTCTCTCTGCAATTATTTTTTAATTATTTAGCACTATGTTTGTTACCCTTTAACAATTAACAAAAAAATTAATAATAATAATTACATAATAATTAACAAATTCTTTTTTAATTATTTGCAATCATGTTTTGTTACTTTCACAATTAACAAATAAATTAATAATAATAATAATTATATAATAACAATTAACAAAACTATAAAACCAAAATTACAGTATACAAATTTATCAAATTTATTTTAAATTAAAACAAATAACATCATAATGATAATAAGAAAAAGCAGAATTCATATGAATTTAATTTAAATAATGACAATAATAATAAGAATAATTTTAATTAAATTCATACAAATTTAATTTAAATGACAGTAATAATTATTGAAACAATAATTATAATTAAATTTATAAAAATTAAATTAAAATAATAATAATAATAATATTTAGGGATAATAATGATAATAATATTATAATGATTATTTTTATCTAAGAAATAATAATCATAATAATAGTAATTATATTTTGACAAATTTAATTAAAATAATAACAATAATAATGATTATTATTATAATAATTTAATAATTTTTATAAATAAATAAAATAATATTTAATAATATAGTATTAAGTATTGAGTGACATGAATTCAGTAATTGTTATTATTATTTAAATTAAATTTTTATGAATTTAATTAATATTATTCTTATTATCATTATGTTATTGTGTTTTAATTTAAAATAAACTTATATGTCTTAATATTTATGTTAGAGTTTTTTTAATTATTATTATGTAATTATTATTATTATTATTTTCTTAATTGTTGAAGGTAACAAACATAGTGTCAAATAATTAAAAAATAATTCCAGAGAGAGAAACGATTTTAATTAATGTCTTTAATTGAAATCATCATGTCACTTTTGTTTTACCAATTTGAAATCATGCCTATCTAGGTGGCAAAATTTGTCCATCTTGATAAATAAATAATTTTTTTGTCAATTTTGAGTATTAATATGGAAAAGCACACCAATATGGGGAAAATACCGTGTTTTCAAGAGAAATTTAAGAAACGAGGACAATTGGATAGTCAACAAAATTATATAATTGGTTAATATTTACTACATTACTTTTCCTTATAATGATAAAGAGTTTAGTTGTTCATAATTTTATTATTCTTAGAAACAGATTGTCTTTTTTAGATGTTAAAAAGTGTTTTTTAGAAAAAAAAAAAAAAATTGTTTCACA
>Ga0209489_102377_pt1 | contig 38389 bp, 16 predicted proteins | sample SiratrowhiteBW_FD_187527 | JGI IMG/M metagenome (GOLD analysis project Ga0209489, IMG submission 187527) | Root nodule microbial communities of legume samples collected from California, USA - Siratro white BW (SPAdes) (version 2) | ecosystem: Host-associated > Plants > Roots > Nodule | place...
TTTTTCTGTGCAATGCCTTCTCTCACTTGTTATCTAATGTTTAATATCTTATGTTTGAAATATAATTATATCTTTTGAATTTTTTTTTGTTTCCTCCCTTGACCTTGTATTGTTAATTATAAACATGTAATGGATTTTGTGCATTCATTTTTTAAATTTTTTTTGAGCAAAATATTAATTATTTAAGTTGTATATTAAATTTATTAAATTGGTCATTCAACCATGTGCTATGCCTTTATAGCCTTTTTTGGGGTTCGTTGCTATGCCCTGCAGCGCTTCTTTCTTAGCTTTGATAACTATGCACTAGAAATATTAATAACTTGCAGTGAAGCTTTTTGGTTTTTGTAAGTATCTTCTTTGAGAAGGATGAACAACTCCAAAACAATCCTATCTAGAATTGGAGAATGCATTTTGTTAATACATAAAGTAGACAATAAGGGTGATTTCAACCCTTGGATTTTATAACCAGCTCTTTAAAAACTATATGGATTGATATTGCTCAATAATGTCACATGGGATTCTATAATATTTAGATAATCTCACTTTTCTTTGTTATCGCATCCCTTTTTGTCAAATCTCTTGCACATTCACGTCACAGCCTTGGTTGTCATTTGGTGGTTGATTCCCATCACGTATTTGGTTTGTTCAGTGAATATTTGGTCCTTTGTTACTGGTTTCCATTGAATTGTCTCTAAATGCTTGTCTTGTCTTTACTTCATACTTTTTTTCATATCTATATTCCCTTTAATAATTATTCTACCTTTTCAGATGCACTGACAGAAGGAAAAGTGCCATAAAACATTTCAAGCTGGCACTGTCAATGGATCCTCTAATGTGGTCTGCATATGAGGAGTTGTGTATATTAGGTAATGTGAGATAACACTTGATTCCTGATAACTGAACATGCTTGTCGAAGCAACTGGTGAAACCTAGTAGTTTAAATTGCTGCTTGCTAAATTGTTAAGTGCATCTTTCCCATTTCCAAGAAATTATTTTTACCATTGAAAAAATAAGATAGCTAACGCAAACATTTTAAACAGTAAGGCATAGTTTATTGACACGGCTTTCATGTGATAGATGAAAAAACACAACAGTAATGAGCCCTATAAAAAAACTTTTTCTTTCTTATGGCTTTAACAATGAATCTGTCAAGTGACTCAATACAAAGCATACATATGGCCAGGAAACCAATGCAAAATTTGATTGCTGTACCTAAATGACTGTTTTCTAGTGTAGATCATACATTATTCTTTTTTTATGATCTCATTCATCCTTATTATCATTACACTATTTCTTAGGTTCTGCTGAAGAAGCAACTGTAGTTTTTGGTGAAGCAGCTGCTTTTTGCATACAAAAGCAATACCTGAATTTTTCAACCTCTCCAAACAATCATATGTCACCTGAAGATAGCGATGAAGTTGCTCCCAGATCTTGTATTCCCGAAGAAGGGAGTCCAAGGCAACTCAAACAAATGCAAGGTCTCAAGGATATTGCTGCTTATCATCATGGAGCATCTATATTAGGAGGAGCTACTTGTCAACATATTAATAGTGGTTCATCTAACATGTCATTTTATAACACCCCATCTCCAATGGTTGCACAGGTGACTCTAGTGTTATATCATGTATGCCGCCTAGTAATGTGTATTAAAAATTTGTGAAAAACTACACTATATATCCAGATATGGATGGAGACATCCCGTTTTTCTTTAGTTTACAAATTGATAATGCAGGTTCCTTGGTCAATAACATGTGTTTGATGGCCCTTTTTCCTTTTAAAATGAATGACATGTTCTGTTATCGTTTTTTGCAGTTGTCAAGTGTTGCTCCACCCCCATTGTGTAGGAATGTGATGCCAAATAGCCAAAATCTTACTACACTTAGCATTGACAGTTCTCCTAAGTCAATAGTCAACTCTCCTATTCAAGCCCCTCGAAGAAAGTTTGTGGGTGAAGGAAAGTTACGAAAGGTTGGTTATGTAGTTCAACCGATAGTTGCATCAATGGTGGATAAACATGCCAACTGTCTGGGATTTTCTCTGTAATCTAGAGTAAACCATGGCACCATTGATTCTCATTTATGTGGTTGCAATATGGTTGCTCAATTTTCTGCATTCAATCAACATCTAAGCTTAGTTATAGTTATTTTGCATTCTGTTCTTTGTGGATTTTTATTTGGTGCTATACATTGTAAGATGAATAGTTGAATATATGTTTCATATTATAATGTGTGAATTAATTGACTATTTATTCCCTTGAGTAACTTGTGTTTTGCATGATTGTACTTATATGTACTCCCAGTTTAAGGCTTGAATTTTCCAGCCGATATGATAAATATTCTCTCTTTTTTCACTATTCCTTTTTTTTTTTCCCTAAACTAAATATATATTGTTACAGATTTCAGGTAGATTATTTTCGGATTCTGGGCCTCGACGTAGTTCAAGGCTCTCTAGTAGTAGTGATAGTGTAAACGCAAATGCTAATTCAACTTTTGTATCTGGAAATGGAAATAATAATGCTTATAAGGGAGGTTCAAAGCTCAACCATGTGGCATTTCATACCACAGGAATTCGTAAAGGGCAGTCATGGGCCAATGAAAACATTGATGAAGGTGATGAATGTTTGTATATCTTCCTATTATTCTATTGTTTAAGCTTACTCTTTTATCTGGAAATGTTTTCCTTCACAAATAGTTGAGTTGCAATCTTTGTGAAGTCATTCCCTTATACAAGCTGCATCCCAGCTGACAATGTTAGATTTCTTTCAAAAGATTTCAGAAGAAAAGTTCATATCATTATTTTCTTGCTATCTCCTTTATCTAGACTGGTGAGGCAGATAGAAATACTAATCCAATGCTAGGTGTCAGCATAATATGTTGAACTACTATATTAACTTGAAGGTTTGCATATCCATTTATGATTATGATTAGTTCATTTATTTTCTTATTGTGATTATTATTGCCTAAAGGTTTCCTTGTTTCAAATTCTAAATGATTTCCTTTTTTATATTAGGGATTCGTAGTGATGTTCCAGATTATTCTTTAAATAATACATCTACAAATTCTTGTTCGTCTCCTGTCCTTGAAGCCAAAACATATGAGCAAGAAGCAGCAACTTCTCAAATTGGCCACCAAGTAACAAGTGGTTCTAAGCTCATCACTGGCGCTTCAGAAATATTAACCCTTCTAAGAGTTCTTGGTGAAGGCTATAGACTTTCTTGCTTATATAGGAGTCAGGTAATTAATTAAATTTTTTCTGGGGAAAATCCAGATAATATTTAGGTTATTATTGCAATTAGGGATATTTAATTGGAAATAAAAGGAGGAAAATACCTTGTCCCAATTTGCATTTGTTTCCTAATATCTGTTTGTGGAAGAGCAGGAGGCGCTGGATACCTATCTGAAACTTCCACAGAAGCATTACAACACTGGCTGGGTTCTTTCTCAGGTAATTTTGGTAGCTCGATGCATTTTCCCTGGTATTTATTTGGGATGCGTCATGCTTATTTTGTTTTATTCCAACTTTTGTTCAGTGCACATACAAATTTTGTTCTTTATAGTACTTGATTATTTAGCATTTCATTGACAGGATATCTTATCTGCCCTTAGTTACACTTCTCCACTTTCCTCATTAATAAAAAAAATAGTATTTTCTGTATATGAAGTCTTCTCTGAGGTCCTAGCCTCAAATCAAAATTAATCTCACTATCCTCTTAACTAATCTTTTACTACTTTGTGACCTAATTCAATGAATATAAGATGTCAAGTAAATCAAAACTTTGTCAACTTTAGATGAGACTATAAATACAGAAATAGAAACAAAGAACTCGAAAAAAAAAAACTCAGTTAAATTAAAAATCTCAGCACAAAGGTTATGCTTGCTTGTGAGTTGTTCAGGCTTCAAGCCTGCAAGACTCTTGAGTGAGGGAGGGTTACGTTAAATATATAATTGTTACTAGGCTCCCTCCATCTGAAAGATGACAATAGATTAATCTTTTTGCATGGACAATAAGATAGTGGGTGGGAGAGACCAAGGAAAGGCAAAACAATGAACTAAAAAGCAAACAATTTGGTGTTGTTCATATATGCCAGACACATGTCTGACATGGCACTTATTTGACCCAGTTAGATGTCCACTGTTTGTTTTGGAAGGGGCTTACGAAAAGTGTTGGGACACTTGTTAAGTATCAAGATGCTGTACACTTTGGACCCTACATATATATATATATATATATAACACTAACACCATAAAACAAAACTAACTTGGCTTATCAGTTCTTCCTTGTACAGAAACAATCTTGTCCTCAAGGCTAAAATGTGAAAAACTATCCCTTCCAGCATAGTGATTGGATTTGGTTTTATTAATTCAACTCGTTTGAACTCTCCTACTTACTTGAGCATGTTTTAATGCAGGTTGGAAAAGCATACTTTGAGCTAGTTGATTATTTAGAAGCTGATTGTGCCTTTAGTCTTGCTCGTCAGATTACACCTTATAGTTTGGAAGGAATGGATATACACTCAACAGTCCTTTATGTGAGTTGAAATATATTTTCTTTGTTAAAAGCAAACCATTTTCTTTGTTGCATTTTGATATGCACATTTGGTCCATTCAACTAATAAAGTCTCTTGACGGGAAGATACTTAATCAATCAACAATGTTTTGATGCCCTTGCTCTGGGCTCCTGTTCTATTTTTATACCTAGAATGTGTTTGAGTCTATGATTTCTCTGATGTTACATAGCAACGTACTATTTATGTAAAACGATTCCTTTTTTAATGGTTGTAATCTACTACCAAATTACAAAAGGAACCCTGGATGTGGGGCACCTGGAATATGCTTGTATTTCTTTAGCTTCTTCCTTCCACTTAAAGTTTAAATTTTTAAATGATTACTGGATGTTTGCCTGACAAACTGACTTAAATCGGGTGCAGCATTTAAAGGAAGATATGAAGCTAAGTTACCTGGCTCAGGAATTGATTTCAACTGATCGCTTAGCTCCTCAATCTTGGTAGTGTTACATTGAGCTTTATTTTAATTTTGTAACAATTCAGTTTTTTCCACTCAATTTTTCTTATGCCATTTTTATGTGCTACTCTCTTCTTTCCAGATGGCTGAAATTACATTTGCCATGTGTCCTCATGTGTGTGGGTGCGCATGAGTTAAAACATTTTTGTATAATCTGGTTTTCTAGAGCTATTTGCTTGTGAAGCTGATGATAATATTACCGTACTGTTCTAGCACCAAGGAATGTTATTTTAGGAAATTGAAAACTCTGAGTGTAGAAAGCCCACCCCCTGCTGTATTTGGTTGTTAGTGTTCTAATTATTGTCACTTATCCTGGTTTATCTTTTGTATTGAATACTATGCAGGTGTGCCATGGGTAATTGCTACGGCCTGCAGAAAGATCATGAAACTGCACTGAAGAGCTTTCAACGAGCTGTTCAGCTGAATCCCAGATTTGCATATGCTCACACCCTTTGTGGACATGAGTATGAACATTTATCTTTCATTTATGATACACGTGTCCAAACATAGTTTAATAACTTTTTATGCTCTCGTGATTCACTGTTCTTTGCAGGTATTTTGCATTAGAAGATTTTGAAAATGCGATTAAGTGCTACCAGAGTGCACTCATGGTTGATTCAAGGCACTATCAGGCGTGGTATGGACTTGGAATGCTATATCTTCGACAAGAGAAGCTTGAGTTCTCTGAACATCATTTCCGTATGGCCTTCCAAATCAACCCACGATCTTCTGTTATACTGTCATACCTTGGAACTGCTTTGCATGCTTTAAAGGTTAATAATCTCTTGCCACTCTAGTTGTAGTAGTACAAACTACAATAGCATTTGTCTTTTGCTCGCGTTTCTGTATCCAGTGTTCTGAAATTATACTTCTGTGATTTGTCAGAGAAGCTGGGAAGCATTGGCCATAATGGATAAAGCCATCTTAGCAGATAAGAAAAATCCGCTTCCCATGTATCAAAAGGCCCAAATACTCATTAGCTTAGAAAAATTTGACGAGGCTTTGGTTGTCCTAGAGGAGCTGAAAGAGTGTGCTCCTCGTGAAAGTAGTGTTTATGCTTTGATGGGCCATATCTATAGAAGGCGTAACATGCATGAGAGAGCAATGTTTCATTACGGTGTTGCTTTGGATTTGAAACCATCTGCAACAGATGCTGCTGCCATTAAGGTGAGCTTGCCTTTTAACAGAGTTTCAACAATCCTTTTGCTCTAAACTCGTTATCGATTTTTACAGATAACTGATCTTCTGCTCTCGTATTCTTATGCTGAATGTTTAGTAAATTTGTAAAGTAAATGACCAAATTAGTTCCTGAAATTGTATTTCACTATTATTTTGTCTGTGAAACTAAGGAAAAGTCAAAATTAGTCACAATCCAGGCGACTAACATGGAAAAAAAATTAATTCTAGAAACTTAAAATTTCAGAGACTAATACATTGAGAGATACAATTTCAGGAGCTAAGTTTTGACCATTTACTGTTAATTCGTATGATTACAATAGTACATGGAACAAACTTATGGTTGTTGTCATTATTTATTCTTTTTGAAACAGGCTGCTGTTGAGAAGTTGCATATACCCGATGAGTTCGAAGAGGATTTGTAGCTCTACCTTTAAAGTGCAAGATGCAAAGATTGCTTTGGGCTGGTTGTGTATAGAAGCAGCACAAATGCATCCAAACAATCATCATTCTATCTAATTTTCGGAACTTTAGAACTGCATACAGTTTTGTAGGAAAGTCGAATAGGATTAGAGATCTGATGTATCAGAGGTACCAAGAAGCTCCTATACGTGTACAAATAGTTGCGTTAGGGAAAAATAGGTGTACCATTAGTTTATCCATCCATTTGTTTATAAATCAGCGCTTTAGTCTCTCACCTCTGGTTTAAATCATTAGAACTGTCAAATGGCTCATTTTGAATGCAACTTATGATGAGAAATGTTAATAACACGACACGTTCTGTGACTTGTTAAAATTTATTCTAATTATGCAGATGATATTAATAATCTTTAGGGTACAATAAATAAGTATCCTAACTAGGGATATTAAATATTCTAATTGGCAGTAAGAAATAAAAACTGTCATGTACAATTGAGATATTTTCTTAATTACATCTAATCAGGATATGTATTGTGCAAATTTAGGAGACAACTTCTATTTTTGGCTTGGTATTTCAATTATACCTAACTTGCACCCTGGGTTTTCATATTGAGCTTTTGACAACCTTGAATAGAATGTCTGCAGTTTGGGGAGCTTGACGTTTTTTCCAACTTCACTATTTAACCATTCACAATTTTTTATGACAATCTTATTGTTACATAATAATCTCATAAGGAGTTGATATGAAACCTTGAGTTCCTGCAAAATCCATTATAACCATATTCCTTCACAAATGTCATTGAGCCATGGATCTAAACATTGCTGCTACACTACTCCTTGCTACTATTAATTATCTTTTACTTCTCCAGGTGACTAGATTTTCCCCTACAAACGAACAATATCCACTAGTTGATTTCCTATCACCTATAGATCGAGTCCAATATGCCTATGATTTCAACATTTATTTTTATGTTCTTTTTAAAGTAAATCCCTCGAAGTTTCCTTCAAATATCCTCTAGTATACAATTAACTTCTTTCATGTGAGCTTCCTAGGATCATTCATGAATCGATTTGGTAAACTTAAAAGCACAACTATTGTATGGACGAGTTTGAGTAAGATAAATCCACCTTTTAACTAGTCATTGATATCTTGTCCTTGTTAGTTTTAGGACTCTTTTCCTCAATATTAAATTTAACGTTACATTTCATAAGCATATTAGTTGCTTTACTTTCCAACATTTCAAATCTTATAGCAACTCAAGAACATGCTTTTGTTGTAAGGTACATTGATTGTATTGTGGTAAAGGTCAAATGACTTAAATCACAATTGAATCATAAAAATTGGTTTATTATGTATTTAAGTAGAAAGTAGAAAGTTTTGCGTTATGAATATAAAGTATAATTTTTGGTTTAGTAGTAAGTGTTTGATCTAATTGGTATGATAGACAAAATCACAAGTTTAATTTCTAGTGAGACAATGGTTAAAGTATTGGTAAAGGTCACATTAATTTTTATTGCGGAGGCTACGTAACAAAGACAATTGTTGAGGGAGAGATTGTTGAAAGGTACATCAATTGTCTTATGACAATACAACAAATTATATTGGTTTTCTCTCAACTCTTAGATTACATTTAATTCTCCTTTGAAAAACACCTCAAAGTGTTCGTTAATCAAATACTTGATTATAGTGTATACAAACCATTATTGATTATCTTTTCTCAATCTTCTCCTAAAACTGGGAACTTGAGTATTCTTTCAGATGTCACTCCTGGCTTACAAGAAAGATAAAAAGGTAACATGAATAACTTCTAGAGAGGATATAACAACAATTCTCATAAGATTGGTAAGGTACCCTTAAGTCTTACTACTTGGTAAAGTTTCTCAACTCTAAATTTATTATTCATATTTTCACATATGAAGTTATGAACCATATCTTTAATGAACTTTCCTATGTTTATAAAGTTTATGATGTAGAATAAGTATTTATTATGATATGATTGATACCCATAATCATAGTGTTTTTTTGTGAGTGTCTATAATGGAGGAATTAATTGATCTGCAGATATTACTTTTGATAGTCCAAGGTGTGGTTTTGATTGCTCAATTATCCTGACTAGTCATTATAGTTCCATTCAAATTTTTTATTTTTGTTACTTACATATTTTAATATCTTGAATGTCATTCTGCTGAGAAAGACAATAAAATCTTATATTTTCTTTATTTCCTACTAAGGATTATTTATGAGGATGTTATTTTTGTGAAAATTAAGATGGTTAATAATTTGTAAACGAAAGACTGATATGTATATTAAATAATTCTAAAGGTAACATGTTTTAAACCTTGATATTGAGTACCATTTGTTTATTATTACCATTGTATCTTGAAAATTTTCTTTTGTTGCAAAAACTATAATTAAAGTATGTCTATATCACTTTCCTATGTTTCTCTTTGATCACATATTTCTTCCAAATAAAAGCAAGTCATAACATTTTCACATACTTTTATGGCCATGGTTGGAGTATAAATGTAATTGAGAATAGAGTTACGGAGTACTGCCCCATTCTACCATATACTTCCCCTATGCAATAAGAATGCCTTTTACACTAGATAGTCCGGTGCTGTGACGTTTACCTTGTTACCTATTATCTACCATAATCTGTTTAACCTATCACCCTTGTTTGGCAACAGAAGAAGGAAAAATATGATGAACAATGTAGTCCTATAGACGATGTAGTAGGATTGAATAGTCTATAATATTGTATGATAAACATTTTGTTAATATTATATATTTTAGAAAAAAAAAGTATGTAAATATGAAGTTATCAAACTTTATATCCCTAAGACATAATTTTATAGCATGTGATATTTCTGAAAATATAATTTGTCTAGAAAGATAGAAATGATTAAGGTATCGTCTGGTAAATATCTAAGTAAAGCATAATCTAATAGATAATAAATTTTTCTTGATAGGAAACGTTGAAAGAAAGCTCGTTAGAAGGAAAACTGGAAAAAAGTTAAGATAAGTACTTTAACTAGATAAATCTTCTACAAGTAGCATATTAGAATGACAATAAAATTATATTTGAACTTATTCTTACACCATTTCTCTTAATAACTTCATTATGGCGATGATTTATGAAATAATAATAATAATTAAATAGTTATATATAATAATAATAAATTTATTTTTCTAAATCTACTTTTAAAGATTACAAAAACACCAATTTTTACTTACAACCACTTTCACATCCATAAATCCCACTTGAAGATACTTAGATTCACAACAATCATATACATAAGTATATAATATATTTCCAATACTTATACTTCACGTATCTAAGCAAAATACTATTAACTCCTTTTACTTATATTGTTCCTATACTCAAAATATTCTTTGATACTAAAGTATCAATTGACAACATCTCTTCTTATCAAAAGACTTTAAAAAAACAAAACACTTAAAAAAAAGGAATAATATTGAATTTGTAATGAAAAATGAATTACTTATCCGAATAAAAAGTTTTAATTGACTCAATTTGATCCTTACATTATTTCTTCTTCGAGATAAAATACCCAAATTATCTTTTAATCTTAAAAAATAATAAATGAAAATAAAATTTGGAAGGATGAAATTTCTAATAAAATAAAAACTAAGCACTTATAAGTTATTTGCAAATTTTCTATCCTTTATTCATTTAAAATTTATATTTATTAAAGTATCATTAATATATGCCAAAATTATAATATACTATCAACATAAATTAAATCCCTAAAATTAATGTCTTTTTCCCTTAAATCTTTAAAATAAATATTAATATTTTAGATTAAAATAAACTTTCAAGAAAACAAAAATAATGATAGCAAATGTTTTGAGGAATTAAAATCAAAAGAAAAATATTATATAAATGCTAAAATAAAATTCACTTGTTTCATAGTGTTTGTTTCTCTTAAACTAGAACGGATTTACGAGTACAGCTTATATATAATTGATTATATTTATTTTTGCATAATCGATTAAATAAAAATTTTAATAGTTGTATAAATTATTTTTATCAATAATTATATTATTAAGTTTTATTAATGTGTATATTATAATAAAACAAAATACTAAAATAATAAATAAATTAACTTAATATTTTACTAATATACATTTTATATTATAAAAATAAATAATTAAAATAAAAATAAAATTATTAATAAACTAATTAATTTAGTATTTTATTATAATAAAAATATAATAAAAATAATAAATAAAATTAAATTGTGATTTTTTAAATTAATTTATTTTAATAATTCTTATTTTAGAATATAACTTTACTATTTATTATAAATTATATTTATTTTAATTTATAATTTATTTTAAATTTAATTTATATTTCAAAATCAAAAAAGTAAAACACAAAAATCAAAATACACACATTTATAAAAAAAAAAGTGAAAACATATATGACCCAAATAATAAAATCTCTCCCTCGGTATTGATTTTGATCTCGAAAATTCAATTTGCATTTACCGCCAGAAGTTTTCAGTCATCGTCGCTCTCAACTCTGAAGAGAACTGTCATGGAAGCAGAAGAACTTCCTCGTCTATCTCACGGTCTCTCTCTCTCTCTCTCTCTCTCTCTGAATTTCGATTAGCAGAAAGTAGTCACGCTTTTTCTGCTTTTTTTTTTTTTTCCTTTTTTTCTCATCACTTTACATGTTGAATCATTCCGAGGATAACTTTCGTGCTAGGGTTTCGTTCAACACGATTTCTCCTAGTTATACTTTCGCCTTTTGTTTTTGATTCTTGAATCTGATTCCGTTTATTTATTTATTTATTGAACTGAAGTTGCAAATTCTCCGGTTCAAGGCATGGAAAGCGTGGTTGCGACGGTTAGCGGTTACCACGGCTCCGAGCGGTTCGATCTCATCAAGCTCATTTCACATGCCGGCGCCAATTACGTTGGCACAATGTCCAAATCGATAACGCATCTGGTTAGTTTTCTTTTTAAAGTGATTTTTTTTTTTTTCTGGAACAGAACGAGAGAGCATTATTGAGAGGGGTTAAGAGAAAGCTTAACTGAGATAGAGAACTAAATTGAGAGGGATAGAGCTTAGTTGAGATAGATACACAGATAACCTATAGAGATTGTTAGAGTTTACTTCCATGGTGGATATTGGTGTGCAATGTCGAAATTAATAATGCATCTGGTGAGTTTTATTTTTATTTTATTTTATGTGTGTGAGAGAGAGAGGGAGGGAGAGAGAGAGAGGTAAAGAGAAAGCTTAACTGAGAAGGAGGTTAATAGAGAGGTAGAGCAAATAATTGTGAGAGAAAGAGAGCTTTGCTGGGAGAGACAGACAGATAGATAGTGATTAGAGAGTTTAATTCCATGGAGGGTTTTGATGCATCTGGTGAGTTATGTGTGAGAGAGAGAGAGAATTTTGTTGCGCAATGTTGAAATCAATACTTCATCTGGAGTGTGCGTATGTGAGTGAGAGAGTGAGAACTTAATTCTATGGAGAATTTTAGTTCGCAATGTTTAATTTTGTAATACATCCTAAGAGTTTTGTGCGTGTGAGCGAGTGAATGAGCGAAAGAGCTTAATTCGGTGGTAGATTTAGGTTATGTCCAGATTTGTGAGTTAGGAAGGTATGTTTTCTGTTTCTGGGTGGTTAAAGGGGAAGAAATGTGAGGGAGAATTTAGACGGAAGTAAAGAGTTTGGGAATGAAGGAACAGGTTATTGCAAGCTTTCATTGACGAACTATTTGATGATTGATTGTTTTTGTGATTGATCAGGTGTGCTGGAAATTTGAAGGAAAGAAATATGATATTGCGTTGAAGTTTAGAATACCTGTAGTGAACCACCAATGGATTGAGGATTGCATAAAGGAAGGAAGGCGTGTTCCAGAAGATTCTTATACCTTGCAGAGGTGAATTTGTTTTCTTTCCCCTCCTTAGGGAAGAATTATACCAGAGTGTAATGGATTTTGCAGAGTTCTAGGTTTTTGAAAGAAAATAACTCATGATGATTGGTTGTTTTAATCAGCATCCGATGTCATCATCATGCTCTTGGAATTAGAATGAGCGTTTAAAAGGCATGAACTGATCAATTTGGTATGGCGAGTTTTGCTTTGGATTGTGTTATGGCGTAAATTGAAAGTTACTGTGATTTGAAGCCATTCATTTTCGTAAATAACAACCCCACAACTTAAACCTGAAGGAAAGTTACGTTGGCATTTAACATGGCATTAGTGTTATGCTACAACTTTTGGGAAAGTTGGTTGTTAACAGTTTTGATACACTATTATTTGGTTTGAAAACGTTTGGTTCATTATTTGGTTATATAGGAGCTTATTTTTTGTTGTTCCCGTATAATCTGACATGGATTAAAATTTGGGGAACATTTGTTCTTAAGTTCACTTATTATCATTTTGTTTTCAGTGGACATGAAGTAGGGCGATTGTTACTGGAAGTTCCCCACACTGTTCGAGCCAGTAGGTTGACAAAGAAAAAAATCGTCAGTGACAAGTTACATGATACTGGGTCTGAAAGGCAAGAAACTAACTTCGGTTCTGGAATTTCAAGAATTTATGTTTTGGAAGATTCTTGTTTAATGAAAAAGGTAAATTAGGCTCTCGACTCTCTCTGTTCTCCTCTTGGACGCTTTTAATCCTTATGATGCTCATTCAGAGTGTTTTCAAGCAAGTTCTGATTCATAATTTTGTTGCCTGATTTTAGAATAGGGCACAACTTTCACAATGTGATATGTGGAGTCATTAACACCCATCTTAAGAGTTGATCATTAACTATCAACAAAAATTTCATTTGCACACCCAGGTGTTCCATTTCAATCTATTTGTGTTTTTAATGGTATCGGGCAAGGTTTCTTATTGCATTTTATTGTTGTGCCTTGATAAATTAAAAACTAAAGGTAACCATGGTTCGGAGATGGGATTGTTTTCATTTTAGATTTGAGTCATCGTGAAAGTTTAGCTGTGACTTTCCTGATATTTTTTGCATCAAAGGGTTATTTTAAAATTTGTAGCCAGTATTATTCATCTACGAACTTGAATAAATCTGTCTTTTTCCTTTATGCAACATATGTGGTTTGCCTTCCACAAGATGCTCAATTAAAGAAAAACATGCCTTAGGTATGGATATCGTAGATTAGTTTTAGGCTGAACGATAATTCAAAATATGTAGCAGTATAAACTAGCTGATTGTCTGAATGAACTTTTTTCTGTATTTCTCACATTTCTTCGTTGCTGGTGCTTTATAAAGTACTCTAACCTCTTGAATACAGCATTATTTGTTCTTTCGGAATCCCCGTTAATTTCTTTTCTTTTCTCTGCATTCACTATTTTTTAAGCATGATGAGTCAAGTTCATATTCGTCTAGACTGTCAAGGAAAGGAAAAAGGAACATTTGCAGCGGTAAGGGAGTCAGTACTGTGGCTGGACCTTCTCGTAAAGGAAGAAGACTTACGAGAAATCTTGTTGATGAAGTTGTGTTGGCTCCTTCAATTTTGGATTTAAGCCCAGATGACCACCCTTTTAGAATGGATAGACTGCAAACAGACGCTGAAGCTACCTCTAGCCTTTCTGGTGGTGTCAATAGTAACATTATTCTACAAAATAGTGAAGGACCTAATGCTGGATTAAGTAATGAAAGTAGAATTATCAATGGTGGTTCAGATGATATTGAACATATCAAAGATTCAAGTCATATATCTACTCCTAGAAATTCAACTTCGTTTGTAGAAGATGCCCTACCTGGTCCACAAACATCAATAGATTTATGTTCCAGTGATGATGAAAAATTCACGGATGGTGGTCAGGTTGATAATGGTGCTCGCTTACCTACTTCAACAGAGATGTCATGCGTTATATGTTTCACAGATTTCAGCACAACACGGGGGATTCTTCCATGTGGACATCGATTTTGTTTTCCATGCATCCAGAGTTGGGTTGATCATAGGGTATGCCTTTTCATTCATCTGCCATTTTACGAATAAAAGCCTATTAATTGATAATCATAATCTATGTAGCATGTCATTTTCTTTTGAATAGATTTCAAAGTTGGTCTCTATTTTTCTAATCCTAAACAAACTATGTAATTTAACTTTCGTTGAACTTATGCTTCTCTTTCTCATTGAGAATGAGGCTCTACTTCGTTGTTGTGCCTTATTTTCTTATTGAAACCCTTATGAAAGTACATTTACGAATTTTGTCTAGTCTTTGTTACTGATGCGCTCCTTTGAATTGATGGTGATTCCAAAATGTCCTATTTAAAGATTTGGATGGATTACGTCAACCTTGTTTGTCCTGTATAACTAGTTAGATTTCCTCTTAATTTCATTTGGATGTCTCTTTTATTCTCATTTGTTTTTCAATATTTATAGACTTCAATGAGAAAAGTATCAACCTGCCCTTTGTGCAAGGCAAGTTTTGTGATGATTAAGAAAGTCGAGCATGCAGTCACAACTGATCAAAAAGTATTCTCCCAGACAATCCCATGTAACAATTCAGTCTCAGATATTTTTATCCCCATGGATCAAGAATTGCCGCATACTATCTTTGAGGTATTCTTATTCATTAAGCTATATTGGTTGTTATCTCTATTCTGTGTTACTTTCAGGTTTTTTTTTTTTTTCCAAGTTAGTTAGAAATCACATAAAAGACCAGCCTTAGCTCAGTGGTTAGATTGCTATCTTGTGACCTAGAGGTCATGAGTTCAAATTCTAAAAATAGTCTTCCTTCTTGTAAGGTTAAAACTATCTTTTAGACTATTTTAAACAAATAGAGAGAAAAGAGAAAAGAGGAAAGAAGTGGCCGGACATAAACACAGGTAAAAATTTGGAATAATTGGTTGCTAGAGTGGTGATTAGACAGTAACAGTTATTGGTGATTATATGCTCTTTGCTTAACTTGGGACTGCTCATAAATTAAATAAGTGACAGTTTAATTGGTTGCTGCAACCAGAAACGTATGAGCTGGCAACTTTTGTTTTACTAGGTAAGTAGGAATGTTTTATGTGTGGATTTTATCCTACCCCGACATTTTGATCATTTTAATAGATTTGTCTTGCTTATTAAGGATTGTTTGTGTAACAAACCGACATTCTCACTGTCAATCTTATGATATCCATGATTTTGTAATGTTGGATTTCTGTTTGTTCTTTATTAGACAGTTTATGATTCCCACAAATCCATGATCATAAAATTTAATGTCGATTAGCATGGTTATATACACTGATAATGCACACCACCTATAAGAACCCAGAAGAAAATATATATGAAATGACTTGATAATTTCCTCTAAAGAAATATGTAAGAAATACACTTTCTGAACACACTTTCTAATCACACATTGAATTGCTTGTTATATTGTCACTGAAAGTTTATAGGCATGTTAATATGATTGTCTCTTTGTGGTTTGTCTTTTGCATGTACAGTCTTCACAGACTGGAGCTTGTGTAATTTGCCGTGGTCGGGAACCAGAGGATCTCCTTGAGAGTTGTGATATTTGCCGATTTCGAAAGATCCATTCTTATTGTATGGACCCTCCTCTACTGCCATGGACATGCAATCATTGCAAGGAACTTCGGATGCTTTACCGTAATCACTCCTATTAGTGTGCATCTTTTTATCCAGTGAAACTCTTGGGAGTTCCAAGTATGTTTTCATGTGATTGGATGCTTTGTAATTTTGAGGAGCTTATTCATGTTGTCCATCTTTAGCTAAACTGTAGTCTGTTACATCTTTAAGTGACTTCATTATAAAAAAAAAAAGTGAAAACTTTTGAAGACCAAATCAATATGATGTGACTTGATTGAGATTATGCTCTGTTAAACATGTGATTTAGAGTTTGATTATCCATCTCTGTTTTTGGAAAAAGTAGTTATTGACAAAGATCAATCCTTTAACTGAATGGCTTTTCTTGATAGATTAGTCTTTAATTTTAAAATTAAAATATTTTTTTATATTATACAATTAGTTAACGTATATGTTACAAATTATCTTTAAAAAAATTAATGAAAATCTTTATAATTTATTTTATGTATAAAATAATATTAGTACATGATTGGGACAACTTTAAGATTTTCATTCGTTTTTTCACAAAAGACCCTTCTTAAAATAAACTGTAGTTTGGATGGTAGTTTTGATTTTTTATTTTTTTTCTTAAACAGGTTTGTAATATATAATTATTTTTAATAGTTTGTTTTTTCAGCTTCATATATATTTTTCTAATATAAAATTTATTTCTTTTTGTTTCAAAATAAAATGAACTATTTTAGAAGTGTTATTTGAAGAGTGTTTTCAAATAAAAAAAATGATTTTGATTATAATTTATATTATTATGGAAAGGAATGTATGATAATTTTCTTTGGTGCCAATTTTAATTAGATAATTTTATCCTTTAATAAAAAATATATTTATTTAATAAAATAAGTAATTGAATAATTTTTTTTCATTTTAAAATAGTTAAATGACTTTTCTTTTTGAAACTGGCGGGCTCATAATTTTTGTGAATACTATTCTTACAGAATTATATATATATATATATATATATATATATATATATATATATATATATATATATATAATTATTTAAATTGTATTATTTTCATATTTTTTTAATTAATTGCTAAGAAATTATAGACAATAATAAAATTATATATGTATTTTTAGAAGGATATTATTTTAATATAATAAAAAATAAATACTAGAGAAGTATTTTAGTTAGTTTATTATATTATTACTAGATTATACTTCTAATTAATTATTAAAATAATATAATTTCTGCAGTTGTTTCAAACCCTTTAAATATTTATAGATAATTTAAGCTAAATAGATAATTTTATTATCAAATATAATTGCATAGTTATTTTTTTTTTTTTAAGAGAAGGTTGTACAAATTTGATCTAGGGTCCTAATAATTATGTCTACTTGCAAATTAAACAAGAAAGACACATGCTATCATAACTATCAAAATATCAAATATCATTACCAAACAATATACCAAATTTGTTTTCAAAATGTTTTAAATCCTGATAAATGCCACCACACTAATAATTTAAAATGTTTGATAGTTATTGTACATATTCAAGTCAAAATCTTTCAGAAAGGTTCAGATGTCCTTCAAAATTATGATAAAGTCATTGTTCAATTATCTTCTTGTAATGTCAGCACTTTATTTTCATGTATCTGTGTTGGATTGATTTGGACTGCTCATATAAAATTATCAGAGGAAATCAGTTGTGCATTATGAATGCAGAGAAATTTGTGATCAAATTGAATTCAGAAGATGCATTGTATCAATTGTTGTTTCATGAACCTAATGCCTTGCTGGACCCCATGCCTCTACTCTCTGAAAGGAACATTAATGTCTTTCGGTTGTTTCCTGTCTTTATTGAAAAAACAGGAATGATATTTCAGAAAGAAGTAGTTCATCCTTTTTAAACATTTTTCTTATTATTTTAAAATTTATTAAAATTTTAAAATTTGTAAAAGATGTTTTTTTTTTCTATTTAATATTATCTATCCTAATTTTATAATTTTAATAAATTCAGCTAATAATGTCAGTATGTACTAAAAGAATAGCATTAAGGACATGCTTTGTTAGTATTCTTTGTTAGATTTGTATAAAGAAAAACATTTTCTTGGACAACAGACAAAATAAACTAGTGTTCACAAATAAATCTCATTCTAATATTCATGGAGAATTTAATATTGTTTAAACATGACTATGGATACCAATGATGTCCTATCATTTCAATTGGTTAGATAAGTATGTTTTCACTTTATTTTAAATTAATAAGGTATTTTTTAATTATATGATACTTTAATTTAAGAGATATATAGTTATAATTTTACATTATTAGTTCATATTTAAATTATAATAAAAAATTTAGTTCATATTTTAACAAATATAAGTATATATGTTTCTAACAGGAATTAAAATAAAATATATTTTTTGCACTTATTGAATATTAAAAATAAGAATCGTTTTTTACTTTAAATTCAGATTTATAGCCAAATCTGCACCTTCCATTTCCATATACTCCCAAAATTCACATAGTTGTGACAGTCATTTGGTTATGAATCACTCCAATTTTCTTTCATTTGTTTTTTTTTCTCTCATATCAATGTTCTATTTTAGGGTTTTGGGAGGTTAGATAAAGATTACCGTTCTGTATATTCTTTCTGCTGTTCCCTGACAATGTTGTATGTCGGATTAATTGGTGATCGTGTTTGCTTTCAATGTGCATTGTTTTTGTCGCTTTCATATTATCTGTGTGGGCCTACGAGAGAGAAGAAGAGGACAGAATCTAGGATGATCCCCTCGGTCTTTGCCTTTGCTTCCAATCTCTAGAATGATCTTATTAGGATTATAGCTTTTCTTCACATTCTTAGACTAAACTCCATGTGACTTTTTTTTTCATAATTTATTAAGTAAATTAGTGGAAGATACCATATTTAGATAGGGTTAGTTATTTGTGTTCATAGTTCTCTTCCTCTAAATTTTGCTATTCTTATAAAGACTGGTTTACTATAAAATCTTGATTGGAGTTTCTATACTATTTGATGTAGTATAGTATTTCATGATACAAGACTGTTTATTTTGATTAAATAATGTTTTTTTTTTTCAAAACATTAAAGCTATTAGACTATTTATTCCACCTCACCTACAACTTCTTTAGTTATTGTTAAAATTTACTTAGTTTGATGTTTAGGATTTAGAAGTGAAGTATTGTTTATATATTTATTTTTAAGTGTTTTGATGTATTTAATGAAAGTTAGTTATAATTGATATTACTTTTATAGATAGGATTTATAAAGATTAAGATGGTGGGTTGTAATATCTATTATTAATAAAGTAGATTAAAGTTAATTAACATTATAATTGAATCAAATTATTATTATTTATTTTTTTCTGTTTGATTGTCTAACTAATCAAGGTTATTCATTATGTCTATTACTTGTTTGTGTGATAGACTATTTAGTATACTATTTTATGTGTTGCAATGTTCTCTACAAGTTTTATTTTATTTTTTGTTTAAATATGTTTTTATTTAAGGATAGGAAAGCGGATGGAATGTAAATGATTATTTTACTTATTCATCATGAATTTAGTAAAATTAATTCATATTTTTAATTATTTTTACTCGTCAATCCGACTAATAAGAGATAGAGTGGATGGGTTAGAGGATTTGTTTTATTTTTAAATTAAAATGAAAAAAGTTTTAAATATTATTTTTTATGTATTATATTATTTGAATAATATAAATATGTAATATTATTTTAATTAAGATCATTAATAATTACAAATTAAGTTTCAATTATTAATTATAATGAGATAATTTAACATGTAAATATGTTAATATTTTAATTTATTTAATTAAAGACTTATAAAATATTTACATGATTAAATGTACTTTTAATATAAAGTCAACTTTTTGTTTTTTCAATGGGCCAAGGTTAAATTAAATTAGGTAGAGTTGACATGTTTTTGTCACCTTTATTTTTATTTTTAATTATTAGTTTTTGCTTGTGAATTTTAAATATATATATATATATATATATATATATATATATATATATATATTATATTATATATCTATATATTATAATTTTATAATTATACTATAATTGTTTAATTAAAAACTATATTTATTCATGAAAATATGGAATGGACATGACAAAACAATTAGTAATGTATGATGTATGTTTTAATTTGAAATTTTTTTTTTCATCATAAATTAATTTAATGACTATAAATATGATAAGGAATATAAATGCCTTTAGGTATGGATATGTGTATGTGTACATGTGTGTGTGGGTGGGTAGGTGTGTTGGATGTAGGTGCCTGTGTGCATGTGTGTTAGAGGAATGTGAGTGAGTGTGGGTGGGTGTGTGCGTGTATGGGTACGCGTGTGTGTATTGAGACAGGTGTGTATTGGGTGCATACATGCTTATATATGTGTGTATTAAAACAAAAAAAATAAAATTAAAAAAAATTAATGGGTTGCTTCATCAATCTGCTTCTTTTCTAATGGACTGGATCAATATTTCTAATATTTCTAATAAAGTTAATTCATTTTTTTATAGACTACCGAACGAGTTAGATAAAAATGGGTTAGGTTAGTCTATTTTATTATCCTAATTAGATAGTCATATAAGATTAGTGAAAAAGTGAACCATACTTAAAATTCTGAAGTGTTTCTTATAACTAGAAAAAAATACACAACTATTTTAAAATTAATATAAAAAAAAGTTATCTATTACTTTTCAAATCTGATCTAGGCTTTAACATCTAAATATGGATTTCTCATCTCCTAATAATACTATTTAATTTATCAAAGCTACAAGAAGTCATTGGTGAAGGATATTCGCCTTGCTATTGTTACTTATACCTTTTAGATGTTGTGGAGAATGAAAAACTATTCTAAATTTTAACAAGCATAACTCTCCACTTGACCATTCATACTATTAAAAGTTACAACAAACTATATAGTGATTCTTCTAAAAGTTAATAAATAATTATATGACTGAGCTTTCTATTTTAAAGTTTTTCTATATTCAAACAAGATCTCTTTATTAGAATTATGTAGAAAATGTCTGATATATGATGAAATAAATACTTATCAATTGTTGTGGCATTTCTAGGAACAATTGTGGTGATTACATTACCAATTTCTCTTATTTGAGCTTATCAATATCATTTGGCTATTAAAATCTTCTGATTGGTAATTGTAGGTTTTTGTAATTAGGGTGTGATTCTTCTTTAGGCTTTTTTTTTATCCTCAAATTGTTTCAAACTTTTAAGAGATAAATGGAAAAATGTATGAAGGGTTTTGAAGATATATAGTTTAAGATAATGAGATGATATATGATTATTGAACCTAATAGTAATGCCTAGTTTTATAAAATATAAAAAACATGGTTAAAATTTTTGGAGAGATAGAGGAGTGTAAGAGAGTGGAGAGGTTTCTGAAGGAAACAAATGTGGTAAGTCGTTTTTCACTGGGAAGCACGTTGGTGACCACTTTGATGTTTCATTTTCATATGCAAAATATTAAATGCATTTCAACCTTTATCTTATCCTCCTTTGTCTTCTTTTGTCAACCCCACTTCAATACTTTCACGTGCACCCATTTGCCACCTCACCCCTCTTCAACCTTTTTTCCCCACTAATTATCTTTTCTTTCCCACTAAGAATTTGAGCTTTTCCTTCAATATTTTTAAGAACTTAAAATAAAAGTGCTTTTTTTTCATATATATAAATAGTGCACCAAATATAGTTCCATTTCGTGGTTAAGAACACACACTTTTTTTTTTTCTTAATTTTATAAAAAGTAATATGGTGCAACCATGACCCACTTCAATTTAAAATAATTTGCATTATGTTTCATTCTTTAAAATTCTTTAAATAAGAAAATGTGAATAAGTTTCTTAAGAATATTTATTAAAAGGGTGGAAATTAAAAGAATTAGTGAAAAGCTTAAGATTTAAATATGTTTTTAAAGAACGTTTAAAAGTATTTAAAATAATAAATATGAAGTAATCATATTAAATTCTTTATTAAAATAAATATTAGGTAATCAAGTAGCCGTTATTACATATAGATGTCCTAACTTCAGTTTTCCTACAAATGCAGTAAATTCGGTTTCAGGTCAAACTTATTTAATGCTGTATTTTGTTTGGTTTTCAAATCTTGGGAAGCTAAGAGGACATTGGTTATATCAATAATAACTAAAATTAACTATATTAAGTAAAGTTCTTTTAATATTTTTATTTGTCTACAATAAAGAAATAGCTTTTTAAAATTACTCTTAAATTAATTTTATTAAAACAATATTTGGATTTAAAGAATTTTTTTTTGAAATAATGATACTGAATAAGATTTAGAGAATTAAAATTTACTTATATTTAACTCCTTTAAATAATATTAGATGAATCTAAGAAAATACTAAGTTATATATAATTAATCTTTATTTTTTTAATAAATTTTAAAAAACCTTTCCTTAATATAAAATAGAAATATTCATAACATTTAACTAAAATAAAAAAGAAAAATATATAAAATTATATAAAACTTATAAAATACCTTATAGAAAGACCAACGTTTTTTTTTTGTTCTGAAATGTGTCCTATAATAAGGATGGAAAGAGTAATTTTCTTTTTATTATAATTTTGATTAAAAATATATATTATTAACAATAAATTATCATGAAACTTCTGTCTGTCTAGATCCAATAGAAGCCAACTGTAATCCGACAGTAAAACAGGAAGAAATAATTTGATTTATGATAATTTCCTCATAATCAAAATAAAATAATAAAACTATAAATAAATATATATATATATATATATATATATATATATATATATATATATATATATATATTAAACTGTTATGAAACCTTTTCATATATTAGATTTAATAAAAAACAGTAATTTCCATTCAAGTTTCAATTTCGTATTTTATAGTGTAAACGGCAATAAAATTAGAAAACGGATCCTGGTGGTCAAACCTGGAAGCCAATACTTCATTTTAAAGTAAATGTAATAATAATAACCAATAAGGCAAGTAAAGAAAATAATAAATTTATTAAATTTATAATTTGTTGTTCATGCTCGTTTTGTTCAAAAGACTAATACGTTTTCAATATAGACAAGCAAGATAAAAACAGTTTGAAACTTAACAAAAAATTGCCTTAAATTTTTTGAGGAAAATTGTTTTCCTTAAAAAAAGACAGAGATATATAAGATTTTTTTTTCCTAAAATTAGATTTTATCATTTTCCCTTTTCTTGTATAGTTTTCCATTCTTAACTGAGAAAATGGCATGAACAAAACTCCCACATGTTCTTCCCAACATTGAACATAAAAAACATTGCTTTTGTGGATGTGATTGATGACAAAAGAAAGAGAGAGAGAAAGAGAAAGAGAAAGAGAGAGAGAACATAAACATAAAGAAGAACAAAGATCTAATTGAAACTACAATGATGCATGAAACAAATTTGAAGGGAAAACAACATTGAAGAACTACCAAATGTTTGAGCAGAAATGGAGCATATCAGAAAGCAAAAGCTTTGGACTTTGGTGAATCAGCCACTTTGAGGGTTTCCTCAATGAGTTTTCTGGCCTTCTTGCTCCTAATCTCCATTCTCATGCTTTCACTCTTCTCCACCTTATCATACTCTCCCTTCTTCACAATCTTCAAACACCTCATCTTGGACTTCAAACTCACCATCAACCTCCCCAACCCCATTCTTTTTCTTGATTCTGCTCATCAATCACAAATAAACAAAAGTGAGTCAAAAAATAATAACAAATGAAGAAAAATAAAATTCATAATAACCATCATAATTCTAAGAACAAGATGATGAAGAAGAAGAAAGGGACATGTGACAAGTACTCAAAAGAAAGAGGAACATTAAAACAAACCTTGTGAAGGAGTGACTGTGAAAAGTTTTGACCTTTCTTATGTTATAGAGAATGCAGAAAAAAAGGGTCTTTCTCTCTGTCTGTTTCTCTCCCTCTCTCTCTCTATATATATATATATATGTATATTGGTATATATTGTGAACGAGAATGCATGAATAACAAGTGTAGTGAATGAATTGTGGGTATATTCGGTGTCCATTAATGATGTCTGATTCAGAATTGTTTAAAAATTAAAATTAGGATATAACAACAGAGAAAGATAAGATCAAATTGATTGTACATTGGAAAGTAAAAAGCTGATTACTTTTTTTAATAATAATAACAATAACAATAATAATATAATATAATAATAATATCAATACGTTTATAAGTTTAATCAAGACTTTTGTGGAAGCAGTTTTGAAAATGTACAACGGTTAAATAGTTTTTGAAATTTTTAGAATTGTTCTATATTAAAATTGATATTTAAGAAAATATTAATGTTGATACTTAATATTGAATAAAAATATATTAATTCGATCGTTATGAGTAACTTTATTATTATTATTAAGTTAATGATTTTCACCGCGTTAATTTAATAGTAATAGAGTAATTATGAATATAAAAAATTAATAAATGTATTAAATAGCGAGAATAAAAAAATTTGGGTAGAGTTAGATTTTAAAAACTTATATAATCCAATTTTAATTGTATATTTAATCCTTCTGTTCCTTTTAACCTAAATAATTTTGATTCATGCATGATATGTATCTATAATTCTCCTAGTTACGTTATATTTATAATATATCTATATCATTTACATTATTATCAAATAAAATTTCAAAATAATATCAGTTTTATAGTAATTTTTAAATATATACATATATTTAAACAAGACAGCAAAAGAAATAAAAATTCTATACATAGAACTATCGTATGATCCCTTTTATAACATATAATTATTAAATATTTAAGCAAAGAAAAAATAAGGTAAGGTAGAGATTCTTAAATTTTTCATATAATTTTAAATTCAATTATTATGATCATAAATAATTAAATTTTCACAAACAATCATGTGTCTATAATTATCTCATATTTAATATTACTCATGTTAATGACATATGTACATATATACATATATTGAATTTAACTCAAACTTAACATTTGTCATATAACTACATAAACTAAAGAATTAACTTCTTCTCATATGACAGGATAAATTTATATGACATGTGAGACTAGCTATTATTCAAATTGTAGACTTGGTTATATGAATCACCATTAACTCTCATCGCTAATTTTTATCTATATGATTATAATGTATCAATAGAGTTAGAATATTTCTTTCCACATGAATCTTTAATTCAATGTATTTCCTACACAATTTTAACATAGCATTTCCATTCCTCAAAGTAGTATGTCTCAGTGACACTTCCACATGGCTCATAATTCATACAACATATCAATATATAATACAATCATACAAAAATTTAACTTTTAAAAAATATTATAACATTTCAAAATCACAAATCACATGTGTAGAATACACATTCTTGCCTAGCAACCAAGCCTTGAGATCAAATTCGCCCAACAAATGTGTGGCTTACCTAGCAATCAAACCACCAGAACCAAATTTGGCCAGCGAGAGTGGCTCGTTTAACAACCAATGCTCTCAAGTTTTAAATTTCCTGAATTTCGCTCAGTGATAATATTGTTTGCCCAGCGACCAAACCACTAAGACCAAGTTCGCTCAATGAGAGTGACTCGCCTAGGGACCAATGGTCTCAAATTTTCTAAATTACAAATTTCTCCTAGTGAGCATATGATTCGCTTACCGAATTTTCATAATTTTATAAAATTTTGAAATTGGTCCAGGTGACTCAAATGGAGTTTTTTTTTTATACTCTTTCTTACTAGTTTAAAAAACTATAATTCCAACTTGAGTCACATGATCTTGTCCAGAAATCTATAACTACTCAGGTATTCATACATATAATTTAGACCATTCAAACCAACCAAATTTCATATCAAATAGTTAGAGATCATGATAAAATCATACACAAATCAATAATATTATAATTTTTTCAATCTCTCTAATTCGATGTCAACACACTTAGTAAATATACTAATATATACTCCATTGACATCAACACATCCAACTATTTCATATCACCTATTAATTCAAAATGTATCTACTTCACTCAAAGGTTCATTCCTTGTTAAATTTTTAGCAAAGTGACCAAGTTACTTTCATAATCAGATCTTATAATCTAAGTATTATTGAAACTCAAGTCTAACTTTTCTTACCTGATTGGACGACTGAGTACTGAAAAAGAGTTCAACTCCCAAAAGATAACACATAGCCTAGTCTTAGAGCCATAAAAAACACATGCAAAACACATTTACATACATAGATAAGAACACTCAAAACTGGTTCAAAGAAAAACTATCAGAATTGTCTTTATTATAATAAAAAAATTGATTTCCTCTATTTACTATCGAAAATACAAAGATATACTAATAATCAATCTAATGACAAATGAAATAAAAAATATAAAGAGAAGGTAGAAGAAAAAAAAAACTTATTTAAATAGTGATTATATTAAAATAAAAACTAAATAACTAATTTTTCTATTTATGTAAAATTTTTACTTAATAACAAAATATTCAATTACAATTAATTGTATGACTTTTATTCTAAAACTATTTTCTAACTCAATACATAATTGAACGGCTAAATATTACATGTTAATAAATTATTACAATATAATATTAATCATTTATTTGCTTAAGATGTTAATAATACAATTTAATAACTAGTTTTAATATATGTTATAATAACGTATAAATTAATACTTCTTCGTTAACCATTAAATAATATATTAATGAGAGATAAAAGTTATTTAGTTTTAGAAAAAAAAATCAAATTTACACTTAAAATTCTGAAATGACCAAACTTACACGTTCGAAAAACTATTGACGAAATATTTTGTTTAAATATTATGGATGTAAATAATTTGATTAAATACAAGTTATAAGTTATAAATTAGGTTTCTATTAAATAAACGAATGCTTTCTACCAATTGTTATTTTTTAGGTATTCAAGTGTGAGTCTAAGTCTCACATTGGATAGAAATGAGAAAGTTAAGAAATATATAAGAAAGAAGACCTAAAAACCTAATGTCTTAAGATTTTGGGTTGAAGGTGATGTCATTTCCTTATATGGGTTGACTCTTATCTCATTCTTGTTTGTCTCCCCAAGGTTTCCCCTCTTGGATTCTCCCAATAAGTAGTATCAGAGCTGTTGATTTACAACTTAGGCGAGTACGGTTTGAGAATGCTTCTGCTCAAGGAGGAGTGTATCAATATGGAGGAAGGACTCTCACTTGAGGGGAAGATTGTTAGGTATTCAAGTGTGAGTCTAAGTCTCACATTGGGTAGAAATGAGAAAGTTGAGCAATATATAAGAAAGAAGACCCACAAACCTAAAGCCTTAAGGTTTTGGATTGAAGGTGGTGTCATTCCCTTATGTGGGTTGACTTATTTCTTATTGTTTGATATCTCCCCAGTGTTTCCCAAGTGGTGATATCAAAAGTTTTCCTGAGAATACTTCCGCTCTCGATGAGGAGTGTATCAATGTGGATGAGGGACTCTCACTTGAGGAGGAGATTTTTATCTCATTCTTATTTGTCTCTCCAAGGTTTTCCCTTCGGATTCTCCCAGCATTATTATTATATAAGAAAACATATTTTTTTGGCAGTGAAATAATTTTTTAAAATGTTTCTATTTTTGTTCAAGAAATTCCAAAATTAGAATATTATAAGCTTATGATAATAGTATAACATATATATGTATAATTATTAATAAACTTTAATTTAATTTATTTTTTCAATACATCTAAAGAATGTAATTTATTATATTTATTTTTTGTAACTATTTTAATTTTGAACTTTTTATTCATTTATATCTTTTTACTATGTTAATATTTGAGTATTTTACTTTGGTAATACCTTTTATTTATATATAAAAATATCACTTTAAATTTTTTAAAAGATGATTTCTCTATCATCATCATTATTATTATTTATTAAATGTAGGTCAACTAACTATTTCTAAGTAATATGATCATTTTATACCTAAAAAAAAAAATCTTAATCTGTGAAGTAAATATTATTTATATATATTAAAATAAGTTAAGAGGAAAGTAACTATTTCAAGTTTAAGACAAATTTAAAAAATATATTTTACATAGATGACAATAAATTTTGTTTATCTATAACAACTAAAATTAAGAATTTGATTTTTTTGGAAAAAAATAGAAAGCTCTAGAAATCAAAATCAAAGCATACTTATTTATTAAGAACTACAATTTAATTAAATATTTTAAAAGAATGTAAGTAAAAAATGTGACACATTATTAAACTTGTCTAACAAACACTACTTAAATAAGTTGGACTTTTGAAAAAATTGTGCCTTTTTATTTGTTATTTGAAAATTTAAGATAAGATTGGTTATATTCTTAAGCTTTCTATCCAAGTTTAGAAAAGATTAAAAAAGAAGGTACTAATAATTAACAACCCCATTCATGAAACAAGTCGTAATTCTCAATGAGACATTTGGGCAATTACTTTTTCAAACTCCATATTATCTTTCTATACTCTCAAAATTTTTGAAATACCCATTTTACTTTTTGTGATTCATAACTCTTACCACTTTTGTGCTTCTTTTTAATGCACCATTGACTCTGGCACCATTATCAACGTATTACATAACTTGCCACCATTTGAAAATTCATACTTGAACATGCATTAGACCATGTTGCATGTTTTTTCCCAAATGCTTCATTTTGTACACTACTTTATTCGTTAAAGAAAATAAACTTTGGATTCAGTCCCCCCCAAAAAAAAAAACGAAAAAAATTGAGATTATTCAATCTAGAAATGAAACAATATTATGCACTTTCCACTTCAAAATGAATTTTTAGATTGTATAATCTGAAAATAAATTATGAAAATTGAAAAATTATATTTAAATTGTATATTTAATATAGTTTTTGTGTATTTCTAATTTTACAATTTAGAATTAATTTGTTTACGTCTAAATGTTAAAGTTAGTTTAACTAAACTTTCTAATTATATATACAAACTAATTTTAATTTAATTTTTATTTTTTTGGAGGAGTTTAGAGAAAAGTTTGAACGTTTAAATATGACAAGAATATGTTTGGATAAACCTATTTGACAAGTATGTTTGGATAAATTTTTTCGTAAGTAATATTTTAAGAAGAAAAAATAAATGAGTTTGTTTATAGGTTAAAATTAATTTATATATAAGTTAATTTGTGAAAATACTCTTATATAGTTTCTCTAAGTTTTAACTGTATAAGTAAGTTTTAACTTTTAATTTTTTTTTCTTCTAAATCTCTTCTATTTTTTTTTTCAAATAAACCCTAATCGAAAAATTCATGTTCAGAAATAAGACTCTACTAAAAATAATCAGTTCAGAGAAATAATTCATTCATAAAATTATTAAAACTTCAAACTCATAATGTTAAGAAATATGAAATGTTAATGATAAACTTTTAATTCTAATAATTAATTTAAAAGTCCAAATATACGAAATTAGGTTCACGATGAATATTAAAGTCTTATTTGTGGTCCGATTCAAGCAGGGAAAACAACACAATATTTAATGTGCATTTTTGGGTGAACTTATACAAAAATAATTTTAAATTAAATTAATTCTGATGAAAATTGATTTTTAAAGTGAATTGATGTATCTTTGAAAGTTTTTATCTTGAAATAAAATTTGAAGAAAACATAGTATTATTTTTTAATTCAATAAAAAAAATATTTAAGGTTACTTCAGCTCAAAATTTATTTTAGATAGAAGTAATCAATTCATCAATGTGATTTGAGTCGAGGTTTTTCGTACATATGTTTATAAGAGAAAAAAATAAAAAATTAATTGAACAATAAATTTATCATTTATCCTATAAATATTGATAGAGAAATTCATATAAACAAGTACCAGTTATTGGAGGAGTGATTTTTCCTGCTCTATCTCCATAGTTTTTCAAAATTCCAATTTTAGACATAATAAAAAGATCAAAATGCTCTTGAGAAGCATAAAGGCACAATATATTCAGAGGTGTTGCGTTGGTGACAATACAGATATTGATAAAGGTTTAGGGTTGTGAGAGCAATATAGAGAGATTACAGAGGTGGAAGAAGACTGTTGTAGGAGTTGCTGAAGAAGGAAACAGTTGCTGGGAGGAGGAAGGAGGTTGGGAGGAAGAAGGAGGTTGCAGTGTTCATCGTCGACGGTGCGCTCAAATTTTTTTTTTTTTAATTCGCAGGTTCTCCAAACCGCAATGTTAATATCTTTTGAAAAGCGTTGTGGGTTGTAGAACCCATAACAAATTGGGACGTACCTTCACTATTGCAGGTTGTAACCCGCAATATAAAAAATTTTGAAACACATTGCGGGTTGTACAACTCACAATTCAAAAAAATTTCAAAAATGAATTGTGGGTTGTAGAACCCGCAATGTATTTTTATAAAATTTTTTGGCTTGCGGGTTCTACAACCCGCAATGTAAAAATCTTAAGAAAATACATTGCGGGTTCTACAACCCGCAATGTATTTTGAAAATGTTTTTTTTTTTTTTGTGGTGCTTGTTGAGAGTGGATGAAGGTTGATGGAGATAGATGGAGGATATAATGGTGGAACTTTTGTGGTACTCAAGCTTTTCTCTAATGCAAGAGGAGAAGTTAAAAGTGTAGGAACCTGCGTATAGAGGTATGGAGGTGCAGGGTCGTTGGAGGCTGAAATGATCAAAGGATGGAAAGAGGAGATGATGAAGGTATGAAAAAGGGTAAGATTGGATTTTCAAAAATATTAAAAAGATATTTTTGTAAAATCGTTATTAGTACGGAGGTGGAGGAAGTCGTCATGGAGGCGGGAAGAATCACTCCTATTTGAGACTAACTTTTTTAAGCTACAAATTGTGCGGGCCTAATAGTAATGGGAACTGGCCCATGTAAATGCAAGGAAGGTAGTGACATTCTCCACCCCTAATATTTTCAACTTGCAACCCATAAAATTTGAAATATAGAATCTGACGAACATCCGGATTATACATTATGAAATATTAAAAATGAAATTCTTGTATTTCATAATATATAATAAAATACATAATTTGAATTCTAGATTATGTATTTTGAAATTTATATTCTTATTTTGAATTATATTTTACAATTTGAAATTTATGTTCTTATTTTGAATTATATTTTAGAATATATAACCTAAAATGTATTTATACATTTTAAAATATATTTTTAAATTCAGAAATATATTTAAATTATATATTTTGGAATGTATTAATATGTTTCAATTTATGTATTATAAAATGTTTTTTTTAATTCATAGATACATTTAAAATACACAATTAAGAATAAATTTGTTTTTTTTTAAATTATTTTTTTCAAAAATTAATAAAATTTATATAATAAAACATACAATTTAGAATACAAATTTTAAAAGATTAAATTGGAAGTTTCAAATTTTATGTGGATGTAACTTCAAAATACGGGGAGGAGAATGCAATTGCCTAAATGCTTAGAGAGAGTATTCCATGACCGTCTTATCACATATAACATTTAGAAACTAATTAATGAATATGTTTAGAGAGAGTGCTTTTTCTTTATCTATTTTCAAACTTCAGTTAATACAGGAAACCATGTTTTTTGTAAATGAAAAATGACTTTTTCATAAGATAAAAGAAAAGGTGACTGAGTGTTAAACTATCTATAAGATATTATGCATTTTTTGAGAAAATTTTTGTATAAATGTTTTTAGGAAAAAAAAAACTAGATTATGTTGTGTTAAAAATTAAGATTTGGAGAAATTATTAGTAAATAAGTTCTACAAAAAGTTAACTTTTATTTATTTATTTTAAATATTTTCTTTATTTTTTCTCTTTAAAGGAATCAATTATATTTGTTTGACTTGACGAGAATTCTTTATTTATTTTTCCATTTATCTCATGTAAAACGAGAGTACCAATTGATAAGTTCACTTGCTTTTAAGGTTTGAAGAGTACTTATGTTTAAAACTTTAACATTTTAATTAAAGAAAAGAAAACGTTTAAAAGAATTTTTATCAAACATGTTAAACACTTAGCCAACTTAATAGCATTTGAAACATAAAGCAAGCCATCCGTCCAATATTATTAATGAAGCAAGTGTATAGAAAAATGTTCAATTAAAAAGTATTACTAGAAGGATTCGTTTTATTTGATGAAAAATAAATATTCAACGATATTTAACATATAATTTTCCTTTGTATGACCATTAAGAGAATCTCACAAGAAATGTGAACATAAAAAGATCTCTCCAAAAGTATTAAAATTATCATACCTTATAAATCATCCACCTTATATGGTCTTGACCTTATAAGTCATGCAGAATATTACTTCCTTTTTACTCCTACACAATTATTCTTAGTTTCTCTTCCTTATATAGTGTGGTCAACCTATTATCTATTTATGTTATTGATTGGAACTCTCCATTTCATTTAGTAGGATATTGTTTTTCTCCTTCTTTGTAAACCTATCTTAAAAGAACTAGACTCCTCATTGGCCCTTGTTGGTTCCTCTATCCACTCCTCATTTATATGCATTCATTTAAGCTCATTTCTCATCCTCATCCACTTAATCAAGGTATTGAAAAATCTAGTATTTGAATCTCCCAATTCTATTCATTTCACTCTAAACTTTTGTTTTGCCAACGAGTCTTGTCTATGATAAAGCTTTCTAAGCTTCGTTAATAGCACCTGTCTTCTTGTCTTCTTTCCTTTGTTTTCCAAATTATCATCCTTATCTTGCGAATCGACAAGCTTTCCAATTTGTAATGTTAAGGAATCAATTTTCAAAAAAAATATTATCAAATGACTCCTTATTCCATTTCTTTAAGTCATCTTTCAAGAGTTTAAAATTCTCTTTGATCACATAGGAAGCTAAACTCAATACTTGATATTTTTCTCAAAATCCCTTCACCACTTCATTAAATCCTCCTTTGTACATCCATTCGTCCACCACCTTAAATCTTTCGAACCCAATACACTCCTATAGATTCTAAAACTAGCACAGAAGGGTTCAATATTGTCATAATGGTATCAATTCTCTTACCTGGTTGACTTATATTTCATTAACGAAGATCTCTTTATCCTCAAAATTTTCAATATGGTGAATGGTTGCATTAGAAGACATGAATTCCTAAGATTAAATGGACATCAAACAAACATTGGAAAAAGTTTACATAGAATTACGCATTCCATAAAAATTTCAAATTTTAAAGGTAAATATGATCTTAGTTTTTATTCTTGTTTAAGATAAATAAGAATATCCAAAATATGATTTTATTTTTTACATAACTAAGAAAAAAAATATATGAAATGTTACAATAATGACATGCTTATCTAATTATAAATTTATCTATAAATGAAGCATATTTTTACTTAGATCTTACACTTTCCATTTTCAACATTTCTAATAAAAAATCACTCCATGTATCAATTGGACCTGGTAAGCACCAATGGACACAATCATTGTATAATGTCCTATTCTCATTTGGCCAGTGCCCATATCTATTGGGGTGACCATCTGGTCTCAATAACATTGCTTGTGTGGTGTCAAGTAAGATGAACTTCAATCCTTTCTTTATTCCTTCTTTCTGGGCAACTTTGAACTCCTCTAATTGAATCTTATATAACTCTAAATCATAGCCCTCTAACTTTGTTTCATTAGTCCTAAATGGCTTAGTTCTCACACAATTTCCTCCTTTATTCCACAACCCATTTTCATAATGAGATGGTGAAAATGTTCTAAGAAATGTAGTACCCTTAAAGTTTTCTAAACTAAGAATGGATTTAAATGTTGTGCTAAAAACCTTTCTATAGCCATAGGACAAGTTTGAGTGAGTCACATTTTCTAGGTCACATAATTGACATCCAACAACCTTTTGTTTCTCATAGAACACAACGGGTCCCAAAAACCATTGTCCTCCATTGATAATAACATAGTCACACTCTTTAATGTGAGTTATCCATGTTTCATCAAACTCATCAATGTAAACATTAAAGAGGGCACCATTTGAATCCACCTTTTTAGCTCTAACTAGATGGGGTGTCCAATAATTAACCATAGTGAAGTTGTAACTTGAGTACTTCCATTGCTTGAAGGAAAAGACATTCATGTGGGAAACATCTATGGGCCACTCCACCTAGAAAGATAGAAACACCAAGAGTTGAAATTTAGTTATTTAGACCACAAAGACAAGAAGGAAAAATGTGTACAAACACAAACACAAAGTTTGAGAGAAGATTAAAATGTCTGTTTGATTTTGGAGCTGAAATAAACACAAGTATAGTACTTTTTATTTCAGCTGATAAAAGAAAGTTTTTTTTTTTCAACTTTTAAACGGATTTAAAAAATTATTGTGATAGTCAAAATACATTAAAACAAAATTCTATCCGTTTATTTGAAGGAGCAGAATGGAAAATTTAACAGTACAGGAACATGAGCATTAAACGAAGGAAGAAAAGGCTAAAGCTTTGTATGTTCAATGCTTGACAGGGATTTTTTTTTTTTTCGTGAAAAGGATGAAAAAGATAAGTGGATTACTCGTAATATGTTTGGAAAGAAAATCTATAAGAACTTATGGAAGAGAAAAATAATAAAAGAAAAAAATGAGCTTCTTTTATATAAGTTAAAATTTGTTCACGTGCAAGTTATAAAAATAATTTTAAGAAAATTATATTAATTGTTTTTACAAATTAATTTATATATAAGTTAATTTTAAATTTTGGAAAATTTTATTTTATTTCTATTTTTATTTTTCATAGAATTATTTTTAAAGAAGTTTGTTGACATATAATCAAAGTAGTGATGAGATTATGTCTTGATATCTGCTTGTTTTAGTAGAGTTTATGGTTTCAGATATTTTAGGAGGTGAGGTTGTGTTTTTTTGAAGTCTTTTCAGTTGTATATCTCTTGTATTCAGGAGATGTTGAAGTAATAAAATTTAGAGTTTTCATCATATTTATCCTTTATTTCTAACAAGATTTTACAATTTTTTATTACATTTATATAGTTGTTAGTTGTTGGTGGAGGGATATATCCAAAGAAATTATATACTAATCAAAAGCTAAAATGTTTTTGTTAGGAATGTACCAAAAAGAAAATAACCATTATATTTTAAGAGTTAACAATATATTTAAGTTTTCTATATATCTATTTTCAGTCATCCTCGTGATTCCTGGCCAGCCATCACCCATGACAAAATGATATATAAAAGTATGCATCCATTTAACACATGAATTAATACGATAAAAACATGACCATTATTTGTCTTTATTTTATTTTAAACTTGATAAAGAATATTTTAAAATACAATGAAAAATTAATATAGTTTAATGAAAAATATGATTTTTTAAATAAGCAATGTAATTAAAAAAGCGACTTTTAAATAAAAATTATAAGAGTTTAAATCAATTAAAAAAATATTTTTTACCTACAAAGAAAACTAGAGTTTATAAAATCAGTATCATACGAATGTTCTTTTTTATCATTTTATATTTATTTATTACTTTAATAAATAATTTATATCAAACGTTTATAGTTTATAATTCAACTACCAAGAATTATTTTTTTTGGAAAATTATATCTTGAGAATTAAACCCCAAACATCATTTGACCATTAGTAAGAATTAATACTTTAAAAGTAAAATTACATTGACAATTAATTGTTAACCGAAAGAAAGCATCACCATAATTTTTTTAATAAAAAATTTTAATTATAAAATAGTTTTAGGTGTTCATATCTCACTTATCTAATTTTCCCTAATTTTTTCAACTTTAAATTAATTTAAATTACCAATTATTAGACAGGCATGTTTACCAAATATTGCCAAAAACATAAAGTATTCCAACAATTAGAAACCATTTCAATTTTAGAGGAAGTTGCAGTGAAAATATATTTTCTGAGTCATCTCTCAGCTTCTGATGCTCTCATCTGCAACACTAGGGGACAGTGAAGTATAGACAAGAATGAACATATGTTTCAAGAAGTTTAGAGACATAGAAGACAGAGAATATACTACATTCAGATGCAGGTTTTGCTATGTAATCAAATACCATATATAACCTATGATTGTGGATCCAGAGTTTTAGAATCTCAATCTTGAAAAAGTAGGAGAAACTAACCCTTGAAAGGAGGCAAATCATAGACTGCATGTGATTTCTGGCTAAGGAGTCTCCAACAAAAGCCATAGATTTTCCCCTCATAATTTCTAGGAACTGAAAGGGGTTGAACATGGGGAGTTCACACTCATTTGGCTTCCACCTCCACTTCATGAACTCAGAATCAGGTCTCCCATGTTTCATGCAGTTTTGGTGCTCATGAATTGCCCAACATGTTGTGTTTGTGTAGTATGGTGCCTCAGGATTTGGCACCCATTCCCCACTGAAAATGTCACACTTCTTCACAGATGTTGAGGGCAAGCTTTCTGGCTCCTTCAAATCACCAACTGCAGTGGATGGAAGCTTATATCTATTGATCTTCAGCACTGCTGTGGTGACAGTAAATATAAGTAAGATTATGCATATTAGTATACTTGTTTTTGATACTGTTTGTTTTGGGGTAGTGTTCCCACATACAAGCTCAATATGTAGGAACTTCATGGAGAAAGAGAAAGAGAAAAAGAAGAGTAAGGGATAGAGGAAGCTAATGTAGGGGAATCAGCTTTTGCAAGTTTATTGTGAGGTAAAACATAAACTGTCTCTGATTTGTTTTTGGTTCTTAATTCATTTTTGTTGAGATTCTCTACTTTCTAAAACCATCATTTAACATAATCTGTACCATAATATTTTATCATTTCATAATTTTCTGGTGAACTTGTCACATGTCTATGTTCCTTTTCCTTCGTTTAATAATTTGGAAAATTCAATTTACTTAACTACCATTTTTCTTACCAAATCAGTTCATATTGGAAAATTCAATTTACTTAACCACCAGTTTTCTTACCAAATCACTTCATATTGAACTTTTTTTTTATTAAAAAAAGTAATATATATTAACCTCTAACCTTTAGCAAATATAGATAAAATCACATTTTGGTCATATATTACTTTCATAAACAATGGTCCATGAGCTTTCTTCATCATGCTTTGTGTACGTACTGGTCCATGTGTTTGCTTCGTCATACTATATGTACGTACAAAATCAATGGACCATCCTAGCATTTTTTGACAGCTAAGATTGATAAAGATGTTGTAAAACTAAAGGAGAAAAGAGAATGCTGTTTTGTTGGCCAATTATTGTGACGAGTTTTGTTCTTGTGATAAGGTCCTTCATGTGAGGAATCCCTCTTCAAGAAAAGCTGTCACATCGTTTTATTTGTGCTGTTCAATCTGCAGACAGAAGAAATCTCTTGAGATATATGTTTCATGCATGTGAACTTCTGATAAAGCAGAATGAATTTAATCATATAAACCAATAGTTGATATTTATCTCATTGTTAAACTCATTAATTCGAATCAAAACTTTTGCTTAATTGCTTCTGTATATACAATAAAAGTTTTGCTGTTAATTAATCAGAAATTATTATTGATATGCATTTTATAATATTTATTCTAAAAATCGACAAACTTAGTATAGTGATATATGATCAAATGATAGTATAAAATTACTTGATACTAGAACATATGCATAAATATGAACTTTTATTCTGTTATTTGGTTAGTCTTATAACTTGTAAGTTTTAGTGGAGTTTTCAACCAAACATATATTTTCAAGATCTACCATATATATGATTGATAAATCACTTATGCTCTAGTTCAGATAAAAACATTCTATTCGTATTGAAATTCTCAAGTGTACATAGCTTGAGGAAAAAATATATTAATGTACTTTTTTTTTTCTTGTTGGCAGGTAGATCTCATGTTCATGTAATATATTTTCATACTGATAGATAAACCTGTCGCTTTCAAATTGGGCTAAGTTACACAATATTTTAATTTGTACGTACAGTTGTTCTTCAAAGGAGAATCTTTGTCCAATTTTGATTAATATGTATCCTCTTATAGAATATAGAATTGTAAAGCGCATGAAATTATTGTCACAACACTAACAAAAACAAAATTCTTTTGGCCTTACCTTGTTTTACATATTATATAAGAGATAACTAATGCTACATCCGCAATGTATACATTGAAAAACATGCATTGTAATAACATGGCCCTCTTGCACAAGATAATATATATATATATATATATATATATATATATAATATGTGTG
>Ga0209489_102379_pt1 | contig 38387 bp, 14 predicted proteins | sample SiratrowhiteBW_FD_187527 | JGI IMG/M metagenome (GOLD analysis project Ga0209489, IMG submission 187527) | Root nodule microbial communities of legume samples collected from California, USA - Siratro white BW (SPAdes) (version 2) | ecosystem: Host-associated > Plants > Roots > Nodule | place...
ATATATATATATATATATATATATATATATATATATATATATATATATATAAATAAATGTGAGTAAGTTTTATATTGAGTATAAATAAATAAGTTAAATAACATATAAGAAAAAACATCTAAAAATTCAATGCTTTAAGGTTCTAGATTAAAGGTGATGTTATTTTCTTGTGTAGACTCAACTCTTATCTCTTATGTAATACACATAATAAGTTTATGAGTTATTAGAAAATTATTGTTTTAATTCTTTTAAAATTATGTTTGAATCATATTAGTATTAAGAAGTGGATTTTAAGTCTAACTTAACTTTACAAAAACAGCTTGTAAAGTAAGGTTTGTCATTTATAAATTATTTAAAGGTCTCATGTCTAATCGGTGTGGGATCTCCAATAATTAAAATTGTCAGATATCTAACAAATTGTCTTTTAAATTGGACATTTCACAAATACGTGTCACACTTTGTGTTAGTATTCGATACGTGTCGGACACAGAACGTATCATCTAAAATGGAATATGTATTTGATACGTATCAGACACGGAACGCATCACCTAAAATGGAATATCCGATACATACGTGTGGAATACGGGATTAGTCTCATTATATCTGAAATTTTCTGGTGTTTCTTTCGATTTTGTGAGCAATATGTTCTACCATAGCAAGCAAGTTATGTGTTAATGAAAGTCTTTATATTGGCTTTTGCTAAGTGTATATGGTTTAACAGGTAGTGACAAATGGGATATACAAGAGCATTGAGCATCGAGCAGTTGTAAACTCATGGAAAGAAAGGTTCACCATAGCTGCATTCAGTGGCCCTGAATGGAGTGGAAACATAGGTCCAGCACCATCTCTTGTTACTCCACAAACACCAGCATGCTTCAAAACTATTGGGGTAGCAGATTTCTACAAGGGGTACCTTTCTCCTCAGCATCGTTCCAAATCATTCATAAACGGTGTTTTGAAGATCCACAGTGAGAACATCGAAGGCTAGCTTGTGAAGTTTATATGGCTTGAAGTTAATGGAAATGTGTAATAAGTAAAGCTTCAAGACATGATAATTATGTATACTGACTTTGGTTCCATGCAATATGTGCAGTTATTCGTCACAAGATTTGGATTCAAGCAAATACAAATTTTAAGAATTTTTTAGTAGATGATAGGAAGTCAGAATTTTGCATGCCAGAGTAATTGTTTTCATATGCTTTTATTAGAACTTGATTTTTTTCTATTAATAAAAGAAACATAAAATTAAATAAAAAATAAAAAAATTATTATAAAAGTTATAAAAGAGAACTTACAAAAGAAATGTTGGAAATGCTAATGAACTTGAAACTTGGATATTTTTACAGAGATAAAGTTTTTTTACAGAACATTTCTCATTTGTGAAATACATTATTTTTCTCTTTTCTCTTTTCCCGATTAAAAAGTAAAATACATTATTCATCTACACTAAAATAGTGGACATGTCGCTAAAATCGATAAACTTATAACAATTTATTGAGAAATTTTACTATTTTTTACGATGTGTTGGTCCTGCTGCTTATTTAATCAAACATATCTACGTTACATAAGCATATTGAAAGTATTTTCCCCTAAACTCTCTTTACACTAAAATAATCACAATTTATATATGAAAATTATATACATGTAAAAGTTTGTATATAAAATAAATATTATATATGAATTTTAATATACAAATTTAAATTATAAATGAAATTGAAACTAATTTTTTACATACAAATTTACATCCACATGTAAAATCAGATACCGATTTTTACATACAGATCCATATCCATATGTAAAATCAATATTATATACAAATTTTAAATACAGATATCCATTCAAATTATTCCATACAGATTTTTATATACGAAATTATATCTAGATATTTAGATACAAAATTCTACATTCAAATTTTACATATAGATTTCAAATTCGTATCTAATACTATTATTATTATTATTATTATTATTATTATTATTATTATTATTATTATTTATATTAATATTACTATTATTAATATTTTTAATATAATTATTATTATTATTATTATCATTAGTATTATTATTATTGTTAATATTATTATTAAGATTATTATTATATTATCATTATTATTAATAATATTGTTACTAATATTAATATTATAATTATAATTATTAATATTATTTTTTTATTATTTATATTAAAATTATTATTAATATTATTATTAGTAATACTGTTATTATTATTATTATAACTATTAATGTTAACACTTTTATCATTATTATTATTATTGATATTATTATTATTATAAATATTATTATTATTAAAACTATTATTATTATTATTAAAGTTATTTATCATAAAAATTATAATCATAATAGTAATAATAACAAAGTTATAATAATAATAATTATATTACCTAGTGATAAGATAAGTTCTATATATTCATGATTTTGATTTTTTATATTAATGATAATGGTTAAAATAATATTAAAAATATTAATAGAAGTAAGAAAAATAATGCAAGTAACAAAAACAAATTCATAAAAAAAATTAAAAAATCGTTACATAGATTTTGGTAATTTACATACGCTACATAATCAGTATGGAAAGCGATTTTTCCATTACCTTTTGCTTTTCGACAAGAAGCAGGTCTTTTTTTTATCTTTTATCTTATTTTATTTAAATTTATTAATTATTTTGTAACGTTTAACTTATTTTTAAATAAAAAATTAACAATTTTAAGATATAAGGCTTAAAAGAAATCCTCTAACTTAATACGGAGAAAAGACGTTTCTTATAATTAAAATAAAAGAAAAAATTTAAAATCTAATTGTTGAAAAAAAATTATAAACTTCTCATACAACTTCTTCAAAAAATTGAAGACGGAACATCAAAAAATCTTAAACAGACATAATAAGACATGAATTAGACCTAAAAAAAAAAATTGATGTTGCCTTGAATAAAAAAACCTTAAGATATTAAGTTTGGATTTCTATTTTTATATGTTATTTAACTTTCTCATTTTTATTTAATGCATGTTTGAATATCTAACAACTTTAGTAACTAAATGAAAGTGACCAATAGGATGACCAAATCAACAAGGCATGGAGCATGTGGAAAGATATTCTTAATTCCAAATATGGATATGAAGAAACTTAAATTTTAGGAAAAATAATAAATATAACTCATAGTGGTGAAGAGGTATTAGAGAGATGTGTGATGAAGGAGATAATAGTTGATGGTTTGATGAAAGTATAAGTTGGAGAGCGGGGAGAGGAACAATGATAAAATTTTGGGGAGGATAGATAGTGTGGTTCAATACCCCTTGTACATAAGTACTCAAGAATATATGTAAATGCAATTAGAAAGAATGTAATAATAGTGAAGAATGGTAGATATACATGGTATGGGATTTAGAATGGAAAAGATACTTGTTTGAGTGGAAAATACTTGAATTAGTATAATTTTTACAAGATTTGAATTGAATATTGTTATAAAAAGATAAACAAGATGAATGGGTGTGGAAGAATGACGAAGAAGAGGGATACACTATAAAAAACAATCTATATAAAATATTGGAAGACAACTATAGGAGGAAGCATAGTAAATTCTTTAAGATATTTTAAAAAATACAAATAATACAATTAGTTAATACTTTGTTTAACATGTGATGTTAGATAGAGTGCCAACAAAAACAAAACTTAAGCATCTTTTTTTAACATGTAGTTTAGTTACACAAGCGTGAAGCCTGGAACAAGTGTTACCAATGGACTGGACAAGTACATTGCAACATAATGAGATTAGACCTCACTTTCAATAATTTACCATTTTAGATTTGAATGATCTTGGAAATAGGATATGGAAAGGCATGTGGATTGCTCTGGTTTTAAATATATGACATCAAAGAAATGAGATCATTTTTAAAGATAATACAGTGGTCATGAATGAAACTTTAAGTAGAACAAAACTAAAAATATGGACATGGTTACATTGCAACTTTAATAAGACAATATTTTCCTTCTTAGATTGGTGTTTTCATCCAATGATTTGCATTAATATGATAATCAAGAAATACAAAAAAAAGGCATAAAATAAAAAAAAAAACTATATTGTAAGTATCCAAATTGCTTAAGACCTACTAGACTATAGTGTGGGGAGCATCAAATGGATAGTAAAAGGAACGTGAATATACATATAGATAAGGTAAGGGGAATGAAAAATTACATGTGTACTGATACTGAACAAAAGAATTGATAGAACATTGTATGTGTAATTTATACCATTTGTTGTGAGGTAATATTCTTAGGCTCCATAACTTAGAGACAATATATTTTGTAGGTGGGCATTAGTTAGTAGAGTATGGAGTACTTGCAACAATAATTGATTTAACAATGAAACAATAAATCTGTTATTGTAAGGTTAAACAACTACCAAGATTGAGGGAAGAAAATTAACATAAGCCTATAACAAACTCTAAGTCTGGAACACAATGCAATATCTTTTTAAAGATCATTGGTTGAGGAATTCAAAAACACTTTTGAGTATAATGTAACCTATGACAAAATCTGAACATATTTAGTAGTATGATTGTGTTATAAAGTAAAGTAGGCAGGATAAAAAGAACATGTGTCTTATTATAAAACTATAACTGTTTTAATGTAAGTATACATAAGATATATATAAGTAGTATAAATTTTTTGAATGTATATATGAAATGTAAACTGCCGAATATTGAGGACAAACATTGAATTTATTTTTATGTGTTTTTTCTTTTTTAAAAAGGTTGGAACAATCTAAATGTTACTTTTTTATTTTATGTTTTTTTATAAAAAAATCTTAATATAATAATAATAATAATATTATTATTATTAATATTATTAGTGTCATTAATATAATTATTAATGTTATTAATATGATTAATAATACCAATATAGTATTATTGTTAATATTAGTATTAATATTATTATTATTAATATTATTAATATTATTAACATTATACTTTATTGTTATTAGTAATAATATTTGTAATATTATTGATATTAATTATTACTACTAATAATAATTATATAATATAATCATAATAATACTATTAATGGTAATAATAATAATAATCAAATTATAATTTGAAAAGTTGATGTGGTGTAATAATTGCAAGTATCATTATGTATATTAATATCTTATAATAGTAAAAGTAATTATAATAATAATAACAAAAATATAGCTATCTTCACATTCTTCTCAACAAAAGTACTCTATAATTAAAAAGTAAATTATTGCAGAAGTTTTAGGATGATTTATTTAATAAAAGACTTTTAATTCATTTGGAAACTTGTTTGCAAACTCCAATAAGCTTCAAGTGTGAGAAATTCTCTATAAAACTATTCAAGTTTCAAAATTTATTAGCACATCTAACTTTTTTTTCACTCCACAACAACTATCAATGAATGATTACTAGGAAGATGACCAAAGATTTAGAAAAGAATTAAAACTAGTTATGTAGTTGCAAGTATAAGTTAACAAAACCATTTATGGGGGATTGGTGTAATAGGTAGATAATGTTATTATATTGCTAGAGGAGTCTGATATTAGAATTTTGATATACAATTAATACATACAACGCATGCAATAGAAATGAAAAATTTAAATAATATTAGTGAATAAATTCACAAGCGTATTATTTTAAAGTTTTAAAATTTAAACGGAAGATGATTTCATGATATCTTAATAAGAATTGATTTATAATTCGTTGATATTGAATATCACAAATGTGTCTCTTTAAATTCTATGATTAAGTATTTCTTAAACTTTTTTTTTACATATTGTATTTTTAATTATACTTTTAAGGTTTTCTAATCAAAATAATACGAAAAGATAACAGCGTCTTTTTTAAAAAGAAAATTTGATTTCGAAAGTAATCTTTCAGACACATGTGAGATTTAAAAAATAAAATTGGAAACATTACTAAAAAAATAGACTCAATATCAGAAGACTATGAGAAGGCAAGTAAGTCAATTACAATAAAAATAATTTATAAAATGATTGAATAATAAAGCTTAAGACATTTTTATTTAAAACCTTCTCCTCAAATATATAATAATTATTTTATCTTATAATAATAAGGATATACATTTTCATTAAATAATTTTAAACAAATCACCTCTCTCTAATTAAAATCAAGTTAAATTTAATGTTAAACGATCAAATATCAAAAAGATAATAATATAATAGATTTTTTTTTTTATCAAGATCTTCTTTTAACAAATTTAATAACAATTTCAATTATTTAGTGTTCAAATAATTAGAGTTAGAAATAGTACTAAACTAAGAGAGATTTATAATTAAAATAAAAAAGTAAACTATTAAAATAATGTTAACTTCCAATCTTTTTTTCAATAGATATCATTTATTTAATATTTAAATTAATATTGAAGTCATCAAATATTAATTTAATAAAATCTAATTAATGAAACAATATTTATTTATATATAATACATTAAGTGTCTATTTGAAAATTTTTAATTTTTAATTTTTTAAATTATGCAAATAAAAATTTATTTAAAATAATGCAAATATAAAATTATTCAAAATAATATAAATTAAACAAACATTTCCATTACAGAACAAAATAAATTATTAACATACGTTAAATATCCATTAACAAAAATTCAAACTTAAAAAAATCAGATGGAAATGTTAAAGAATAAACATTAATTGCACATAATTTTAGAATTTATTATGAAATTAGAAGAAAGAAAATCAAGACTCTATTATATTTTGTTTTATAAACACTACTCCGAAACTTGATTTGTGTCTATTTACAGATTTATTTATTTCAAGTATTTTAAAAAGTATTCTGTTAAAATTTTATTAACAGTTTTTCAATTCTTAATTTTTTCGAATTCTTATTTACTCATAAAATCCTCCTATTAAATATTATAGTTTTTATTCTTTAACTTATTTACTCACATCTAGTTTAATTTTGATGTAAAGGATTGGCCTTTTGTTATTGGAAATAATACTTTGATATCGAAAACAGTGACTTATTTCCAATTTGACATAAAAAATAATATTATTTTATTAAAATATAATATTTTATTATAAAAATAAAGAGTAAAATAGTTTAATTTTGTTACACTGGTATCAAAGTAGAATTATTCTTTTACTTTATAGGAACATTCAAGATAAATTTATCCCGTTATAATTCAGAGAAACCATCTTTCAAATAAAAGATAAATTTAATATATCTAGAAAAATAGTAACTGACCAATTAATTTAAGCTTATAAATATTAAATATGCATTTGTGTGCCATCTTTGTTCTCACCGTCTCACTCACGCTCTCGCTCACGTACATGCGAGCACACACACGCAATAATTCTTTGTTAATCACACGAGCTTTCTCACGCCACTGATTTCTCTTCCCTCAATCGTTTCTTCCTTCACTCTCTCGGCGCGTGTGTTAAACTAACCGTCGATTCGAGAATGGGCAACGACGGCGTGCCGGCGACGGTTGCCGAGGTCGTGGCCGTGGCAGCGGTTGAGCTCACTGACGCCTCCAACTGGTGGCACGACATCGACGACTCTCCAGTGTGGCAGGATCGTATCTTCTACACCCTCGCTGTACTCTATGGTATCGTGGCCACCGTAGCTTTGGTATCGTCGCTCACTCTTTCAATTCCAAATTAGGGTTTCATAATTTATCTCTAATTATTCAGTTTTTTTTTGTTCTAATTTTTATTTGATTGGATTTTAGGTTCAGCTGACTCGGATACAATGGAGAGTGCCGGAGTACGGTTGGACCACTCAGAAGGTCTTTCACTTTCTCAACTTTTTGGTGAATTCGGGTTTGTATCGTTCGAAGTTTTTCTTTTCTTCTTTTTTGTACTTCTTTATATCTCTCTGGAATGATTTTTTTTTTTAAATAATTACTTATTAATCTTATGTGACGTTTTGTTAAGGGTTATGCATTCTTTTTGGTTTTGCAGTTCGGTGTGTAGTTTTCATCTTCTTTCGGAACGTGAAGAGGTTGAAGCCAGAGGTATAGGGGACGGAATGTAGCATTTAACATGGGCCATTTTTGTCACATAAGATTAGTTGTTTATTATTGTAGTAAACCATCAATTCAGTTCTCGAATTATCACTTTTTTCTCTCCTACTGAATTCTCAAAATATAAAAAGAATAGTCTGTAGTCCTTTCCTTAAAGTTTTGTAACGTCTATGCCTCTTTGTTAATTCCAAGGTTAGGGTGTTTTAAATTAAGTAGCCATCTTATATAATTCTTAGCCCCTTACCATCTCAAATTCCAATAACTGTGAACATAACCAACAACAACAATGTTGAGTATGATGAGGGTAAAACTCCCTAGGAAGTAGAGTTAAAAATTTATTACAATGACAGCAAACTATTTTGTTGAAGCATTGCATATTTGCTGTACTTGGTGTCATTTTTCAAGGGTCTTTGTACATAAATATTCTGACAAACCAAAAGTTGGATTAATGTATGTTACTAAAAATAGTTGTGCTTCAAAATCTGCACTTATATTAAACAACACGGATAGAAAATGCATATACTTATTTGGTGCTAACGGAAGCAATGTCTTGTCTCTTTTCAAACAGAATTCTGCGTGTTTAGGACACTAATTTGGTGCTATGTGTTGCTTTTGCTTCTAATTCTAAGGGACCAAACTTACGTTTTTTTCAGAGAAGAGGGATAGATGAGATAAACACTTAAGACAAAGGGATACTCATGTTTGAAATAGTTTCATCAACAAAGGGACTAACAGAGCAAATGTCACAAATCTTTAGGGATTTCTTAATAACTTTCAATGCTTTATGGACTAACTGGGAGAGAGAATAAAACTTCGAGGACCAAATTGATGGTTCACTCTTTATTATTTTCTATTTATAGATGTGAGACTAACACTTACACTCACTCTATGCGTTTCCTTGTGTTTGTAGATTGTTCAACACATCTTGATTGACTTGCCAAGTCTTGCTTTCTTTACAACATATGCACTTTTGGTCCTGTTCTGGGCTGAGATTTATTACCAGGCAAGTATTTTTTGTTGAGCATTTGCTTTCCTATGGGTTGTTTGCTTTGTGTGATTTTCTTTCCATGGCAGTGTGTTTTCCTGTCTGGTTTTGATACTGTCTCTGTTTAATGCTTTTGCAGGCACGTGATGTATCGACTGATGGACTGAAACCAAGTTTCTACACAATTAATTTCGTCGTTTATATTGTTCAGGTGAAAATTCTATTTGTTTACAAAGTTTGTGTATGTAATCGACTATTGAATGATGTTTGACTTTGGTTGTGACTCAGTACACGTTGGCTAGGAGGGCAATTTTACTCAGTATCCAATATAGGATAGTATTTTTAGTTGATTGCAAGGTTATTTTGGCTCTAGCTTTCCTCACCTTTAGCTCACTAACTATTTTAGATAAACAAACCTTAAGTTCTATTTAATCAACTATTGAATGATGTTTGACTTCAATGGCGACTCACTACATGGTGGCTGGAAGGACAACTTTATGCAATATCCATTATAGTATTTTCGTTGATTGCAAGGTTATGATTGAAGAGATATGAAGGAAGGAAGAATAAATTTTTTGTGTCATTAAGTGGCAATATACTAGCACTTAATCAGAGCAAGCTAGATTCGAATTTTTTTACCTTTGAAATGTCGAGGCAGAACGCTGTATCCTCCTCTATGCTGGCATCCTAGATTTCATACCTCCTTCCATTGACATGTGACTAGCTTCCTCTGTTTCATCTGTTTGCTCTATGTAGAGGTGAATCAAGCTAGACCTAGCTGAAGCCATTTATTTTGGCTCTAGCTTTCCTCGCTCACTAACTATTTTAGATAAACAATCAAGCCTCTTGTACTAATTGAACATTTTAGCTTTAATGTGTCGTGTTCAAATTTTTAAGTCAGTAAAATGTCTTTTACTATTGTACATCATTTAGTCAATGTAGAATTCAGTCAAACTAAAAATAAAATTAAATGCGAACATAGTTAAGGGAATATTCTTATAATTTTGATTATTACTAATAAAAGAAGTGTAAATATTGAGTTATCACACCAGCTAACAAGTTGAACATGTGAAAGTTGCACATTCTTAAATGAGGCAAAATCATGGTTTTGAATCGTTTCTGTGTCAGAAAAAAATGTTGAGTTCAAGAGGGTTGAAGTGAACTTTGAATTTTTTTTGCCATAGGATGAAGTATTTTTTACATTGAATCAAAGATAGAATATTCGATAAACTTATTTGTTTTTAAATAAATGCCAAGATAATGTTCACTTAGGTGTCATTTTCGAAGATATATGTTTTAGTTCAAAATTCAAATATGTAAAGCCAGAAAAAAAAAAAAAAGCAACATCAAGAACGTATACAGGGGGTTCACTCTCACAAGATAGTTCATTAGATCAATTCACTAACATTTTACAAGATTCTCTCAAGAAAACTAGTATGAAACAGTTGTCTAATTACCTTGATTAGACCAACTCACTAACATTCAAAGTTTTACAAGATTCTCACAAGAAAACTAGTATGAAACATCTCGTGAAACCCTATTATAAGAACCACCTTGACCAGCCTGACGAAGAATTTACACACCAAAGAAAGTAGTAAAAAGAAAAAAACTACCTAGACAAACTCTTGGAAGTGAAACATAAAAGAAAGACACAAAGGTGACGTGCAAGATGATTCTTTAATCAATGATCTTCAATCTTTTGATCTTTTGAAGGAACCAAGAAAAAATTGTTCTTCTCGTATATAGAGCTCTCCTTAGATGTTCGAAAATATTCTTATTTTTTCTTAAAATGATCTTAATCGATTAAGAGGTTCTTGCTTTTCTAGCATCTTGAAGAACATTTTAATTGATTAAAGTTCATCAAAATCTTTCTTTCCCACTGAACCTTTAACAAAGCAATTTAAATTTATTCCTTTACACAATCTTTGCATGATCAACAACAGAACCATTTACACAATAACAAACATCAATTACAGCATTAAACACTCAAATCAAATCATAGGTATTTGGAACAAGGTGGTTAGAAGCATCAAATCTTTTAGCTCCGAGCTTTTGCATCAACATGATGAATCAAGCTGCTGCATGTAAGGGGGGTCACTAGGTTGCTCCACTCACTTCCAACACGATCTCTATGTTGAGGTTCTTCAGCTACTATTTTGGTTTTTGGAAGTTCTCTTTAAGTTCTGAATTTGGAAGTTGAAGGGACTAGGGGGATATTCAAATGCTTCGTTGTTCTCTCTTTTGTCTTTGGTCGAGGGTTGTCAACTAAACATAGTGAAAAATGACAGGCTACCACTTTAACTTGTTGAGGTGAAGAAATGAGCTGATATGATAAGCACCCTAGCAATTGGAGAGTCCTCCCTTAAAACCTAGCTGCTAAGGGGGTAGAACAAGACACTTCATTAGTATAGTGAACATCTTGTATTAATCGATAAGAGAGCTAGGCATCCCATAGTACCCAAGTTTCTACCATAGCAATTCCCTTTGAGCATGTCTCTATGGCTCACTCTACGATACTTTACTTGGTTACAGTTTACTCAACTCTTTTGTTGATTAAAACCCTCTACTGATCAGACCCCTCTGTACATAACCCTTTCTGAGATATCAGCAACTGACTCTGATGCCAATTGATAACATCCAAGCACTTTGGGAACCCTCTCTTAAAAGCTTGTTGTTAAGGGGGAATGACCAAGTAAAGTTTCTTATACTGCTCGATGTTAGACAGGCATTCTAAAATAACCAAGTCCCTATCATGAACAAATGCCTTTTGGCTTATTTCTACCTTCCTGAGTCGGGAGATGCCTACGTATGCTCTTTGTTTGATCATGCAGTGAATGTAAGGAGGGTTTCTTTGCCAACAATTGTCAAAACAATAAGGTTCATTTGTTTCTTTTGGTGGACCTAACTGGTAATAACTTTTTTACAACGATTATAATCTTGGAGGTTGTTTCAGTGCATCTGTTTTATGGTCCACTAGTGGTTTACTTGTCCATAGTTGTGATTGGTGGCAACTTCACAACTTTGCTTAATGTGTGGATCTAGAGGGATTAGCCAGTATCGAGATGATAATAGAGCTGGTATCGGAAATACAAGAAGCGAGGAAAAAATATGTAGTGAAATGATAATCTGCACAGATGCGAGAGGTCCAAGCTCCCTCCCAAGCCCAAGTTTCCAGCCTATGTCACTTCACTTCCCTCCTCCCGAATACCCTCACTTTACCATACAAATTCAGACACACCCTGTACCACTACTGCCAACTTGACAGTTTGGTAGACTAGTCTCTCAGTAATTATGATCAGGTGCATTGCACCTTTTCCCTCTCCTCACATATACCTTAGATATTTTATTAGGGGTTCTATCAGTTGATGGTAATTAACATTAATATTCAATGTATCTATCTTTTCTGTCATTAGTTCATATGCATTGAAAGTTTTAGGTTCTGTTAGTTTTGAGTTTGTTGAATTTGACCCAACTTGATTTTTGGTCAATTTGTATCAGATTACTTTATGGTTAATATTGTGGTGGAAACCTATCACTGGACTGCTCATTCTTTCTAAGGTGTTCTTTGCAGGTTTGTCTATACTGGACTTAGGTTTGTCATTTCTATTGATTGTGACTTTTATCAGTTTTTGCTGATGTATATAATATGTTGCAATAGGGGTCTCTTTGTTTGCAGCCATTGGCTTTCTTCTCTATGGTGGAAGGTACTTTATCTGTATTCATATCAGACTCAATTTAGTGTAACTTGGAATGAAATTATTGTGTTTTATTTACTACATGCCATCCATCGAGTTGGGAATGTTGTTTCTGAAGAGGAAAAAAATGAAGTAGAATAACAACTCCTTGAAGTAGTAAACATGAAGATTATTTGTCTTGGTTTTTGCTCCTGGTTGATTTGTGCAGCCTTTCTGGACTGATGAAATTCAAATGGTGCTAAATGGGCTTTTGTTTTGGGGTGGGGGGTTTTGGTTAATGAAAATTCTGTTGTAAGTATGTTAGGGCTCTTCATTCAAATTAAATAATTTGTGGTGCATGTTTGGAGATCTTGTTCACAAATGACTTAGTTTCAATTCCAAGATTAAATTGTAGCTTTGTGTCTTCCCAAAAAGTGGACTTTAAGCCTAATTAAGTCTCACAAAACCATCTTTTAAGGTCATGTTTGCATCATCTTATATACTATAATTTGATTATATCTCTAGTTAATATAGGATTTCCAATGCACACCCACACGCTAATGATTGGATATCTCTAGTGTGGAAATAAAGGGGTTTCCAATAGAGGATGACATGATAGGTCCAACAAATCTCGTTACGATAGACTTTGATATCATTTTAAAATGTGAACTTTAAGCCATAATCAACCATAAAAAACTGACTTATAAAGTGATGTTTGCATCTTACTTATATACTATAATTGGATCATATCTCTGATCGATATGAGATCTCCAACAATTTTTTTATTTATTTGGGATCCAGTCTTTCTCAAAATTCCTGATAGTTGTAGAGTCCTAGTTCATTGAGGTGGTAGGAATATAAATATAACCAAGACATCCACCAAGAAGGACAAAAGGGATGCTAATAACTGTAGCGTTTGATAAATGACATGATGTTTGTCATGTGATGTGATGTTTTGATTGATGTGGTGTTAGGAATATTAACTATCAGTACAATAACTTCTTGTAGTGAATTGTTTCTATACCTGCTGTGGTCCCTGTAAGCAGATGTCTTAGCAAAGACAATGTCTTACTCGTGATATTTACTGTGTTGTGAGTTTGTACTGCAATGCATAATGTCTTATGAAATGTGGATATCCCTTGAAATGCTCTTATCAAGAAAACTCAAGTTACAATAATAACTAGTTAAAAACAACTAATTTTTTTTAGTTCGTTCGGACAGATCAAATTATGCCATTTTGGTCAATTCAATACCAAGTGTTTAGGAAGACTGTTAGTTTAGATCTGTCCTTTTTAATGGGTTCACCAAGAGTACTACCCAATGTTATTCAGTCTCTATTAGTTGACTATCCTCCATCTGGTCAGCTTTTATTGTTTGGGCTTCCAATGGTTTTCTCATATCACTAAAATCGTCTTAGGTTGTATCACACCAAAGAATTGTATATGCTTTTACACTACAAAATATTGGACTCTTTACTTTCACCAAAGGCTTTAAAATTAACTGGCTGGAAAGCGGCATTAACAAATTACCCAAAGAATTCAGAATATATTTTCAGTTTATGGGAAGATAAAGAAACAGATACAATTTGAAAATGTGGAAAAACTAGTATGGTTAATTTATATTCAAACTAGAAATTTATTGAAACTGACAGATCTTTTGAAAATAAACATTAAACCAGCTTAACAAGTTGAAGGATGCTAATTTTGTCTTTAGTTAGTCACGGTCATTTTTTATATTACCCTGATTTGGACAGCGCTGTGAGTGGCTTTCTGAGATTTTGAAAATTTCGAACTGTATTTTGTTTCCAATGTGTTAGCAGAAAGTTATCATAATTTTTACTTGCGACCTATGATGCTGAATCACAATCCTACAGAGGGATGTTTGGGCTGGCTGTCTTGGAATTTTGATACTAAATGGGAAACAGATTATGGCATTTCTCTTTACCAAGCTACTTAGCGACTGTACATGATTCAAATCAGAACCAACTTCGTGATCAATGCTAGTTAAAAATTCATATTTTAGATGCATATTTTCTCTAGACTATTTGTTTTGTTTCTTGTTCACATTATGGCTTATCTAGTGCTCTATCCATGTTTTTTTAAAGAACATACTTTTTGAGCTATAGTGGCTTGCTATATGAATTTGCTTTTCTGTTTACTTGTGTAACTTATCCTCCTGTTTCTCCTTGTCTTGTTCTCTAATGAAGTCTCTTCTTACTTAAAAAATAATTTTTGTAAGGCAGACAAGGAGTCTAAATCTAGCACTTTAAACTTATGCACTTAAATTGAAAATTTGAATTGTGTCAATATACACTTGTGTTTTTACATGCCGTATGTATTACCTTCTTGCTTCCTTTTCTGATTCCTGCAACCCCTTTTTGACATTTTACAGACTGTTCTTAATGCTTCAACGCTTTCCTGTTGAATCCAAAGGGCGACGTAAGAAGCTGCAAGAGGTATGCAATTTGGTGATGAAATATTTTGACATTCCATCAGCTATTAGGAAATATACTTATGAAATGTCTTGATATGATTAATCACCTTAAGTTTAGAGATATTAGATCATAAAATGATTCTAGCGAGGTAACCAGAAAAAAGACGAAAGGCAATTTAAATCATATGAACGAAAATTAAATATAAATAGTTCATTGTGGTGCATTGATAGACAAAAAATATTTTGTGTGTATTTATATAATTAAAATTCACATGAATTATAAATTAGTTAGGAAGTGTAATTTAGAAAACTATAATTAATAATAACGAGTTGTTAGTGAGGAGTGGGAATATGCAGTTCAGAGTGCAATTAAACTTAGGCATTGAGAAGAAAGAGAATGCCAGAACTGAGGCATGATTGAGAAAACTTTACTACCAGCTAGCACTGCAGTTAGGGTTTGTTAAAGAGATAGAGGATAGACACTTTTGGAAAATAATTTTCTTTTTCCAGGAAGAAGTTAAACAATAGTGGGTAGAGTAGAAGTATAAACTTTCGCTAAGAGAATCATAGGAATAAAGAATCAGGAATTTCAGGTGTTAAACTCATAAGCCAACTACTGTCAGGACCAAATCATGTTGGATGATACTAAGATATCATGTTAAAATTATACATATACAATGAAAAGGAGAGACGAAAAAGAAAGGAGAAAGACATAATATAGACTCTGAATAATAATATGACGCAATACTAGATGGATATTTTGCAGATATTCTGACGATCAACATGATGCTTCTATTGTAGGTCGGCTATGTGACAACCATATGCTTTTTATGCTTCCTTGTCAGATGCATTATGGTGAGCCCCTTTTTATTTTTAATTCTTAGCGATTTCTGTTTGCTTGGTTTCTAAATTGCGTTTGATTACATCTTTTTGTATCAGATGTGCTTTAATGCATTTGATAAAGATGCGGACCTTGATGTCTTGGATCATCCTATTCTAAACTTTATTTATTACCTGGTAAGTTATTTGTGTTCTTTGCTTCCTTTATTCTGGTATTTATACTACTATACTCCTTACCATTTCTTCTTAATTATTGGTAAGGTAGATAGGAGGGAAATATAGGTGGGCAAATGGTGTGTGAGGTGATTGGATCCCAAATTTGAACATCATCTCCCTTTCCTCCAACAGAGATGCCACTAGGCTCCTTAATGTTTTCTAATTATTATGCTAATGCTATACCATTTATCATTGCTTTAGTTGTGTCTGGTTTATATACTCGTCCGGTTTCCTTTTTTTTTCAAGCTGTTTGATGAAGGCTCACATATCCTGTGCCTATATTTTTTTCTGTTTTCCTATTTTTTGTTGCAGCTGGTGGAAATAGTGCCTTCTTCTTTGGTCTTCTTTGAGGAAGCTTCCACCTAAGCGTGGTATCACGCAATATCACCCAATTCGCTGAAAAGAGGGAATTATCAGTATTCACTATTTTGTTGGATGATATTATCAAAGTCCACGGTAATTTTTTAGAGTATAGACAAGTCAGTCTTCAATGTAACGGTGTCAAAGCTTGTATCATGGAACGTGATATATTTCATGTATTCTCAATCCTATTGATCAGTGTTATCACTTATCTTAGGTGTTAAGCTTTGGTCCTAGGACAGTATGGATAGTTGGGAGAAGGGGATAGTGTTATCTTGTATAAATAGTGTTTTAAACTGCTACGAGTTCGTAAATTTTATTGTTCCTTTCATGTTCTATGTCGTATTAACTTGCAATATATCATACTTCCATTTCTTTAGTGAAGCTAGATTCGGTTCTTCATTTGTTTGATCTTTCAAATTTCACTTGGAGTCGGACTTTCTGTCCCTAACAAATTTGAGTGGTGAAAACTGTTTAGGGTTTAGGGTTGCCATTACAATTACTCGAAAAAACGTAAAAAGAAGCAAGCATTACCAGTTCAGTACTTGTTTTCTATATATTATGTGATTTGAAGATCAAAGAATGCATACCTGGGTGACGTTTGCCTCAGGTGTGACGAAGTGATTAATCTAATCCCTGTAGCTTGGTTCCGGAATTTAGGGTGAGGTCTTGAGAGAAAATGCGAATTTGCTCCTTCATAACCAGTGATTCTTATATACCATCTTCAGAGGTGATGTTAGTATGAGCTATCGGTCACTAGTGTTTGAATGTTTGGTTTGACTTATCTTCCTTGAGGAATGATAGTTTTGAATTATTGTTGAAGGCAATAAAAATAATCATCAACGTATTTTTAGGTAAATACAATTAGAGAAAATAATTATCTATCCGATTACGCGCGTATATTTTTTTTGTTTTTTTACATAAGACGTTTACGACTTAAATATTTCTAATGATATGCTTTGTGAGATGCAACATTGTTTAATGTCATTGTCTATACAAAATTTAGTCGAAAAATAAATCATTTTGACGAGTTGAAAAGCGATTGAATTATATTGTAATAAAATAGTTTTAGTTTGTCAAATAGTATTTACTATATTGAATTGACATATTCAAATATAGTAAAAAAAATTAGTTTCCAAACATTTGAGTATCAGTTGGTTAACTTTTTTTACACGAAATAAAAAGGCTATTGAGTATATATTCAAGCTGAGTATAATTACATTTAATTAAACTGTTCTTACGTTACATTAATATTATTTAATTTACTACAAAATATGAAGAGAAAACGATAAAATTAAAGAAAAAAAAACTTCTCTTAAACGACTAGTCTTTTAAAACAAAAGAGTATATTAACTACTGTATTAATGTTTAGAATATATTAAATATATCTTGACCATTCATAAAGACACTGATGTCATTCTATGGTGCACAAAACAGTGGAATATGGGCATGGCTAGGAAAGATTGACGTGGCATCATGGAATCCGAAGTGAAATATTTAAGATTGTCCCACACCACACGTTTTCTATTGAGTGGCTAACTTGCTCCACATATGTTCAAAGAAGATATCTCTATTCAGATAATGCCATAACATCTATGTATGGTACTCATACCTTAACCACAATCCTCAACCAAACTCTTCCATCTCTTCCAGCCACCAACTGTCATGGCCATTTCCTGTTCTGCAGAATGGTCTCTTGCTTGCACCAATTGTTGCAGAACAACCTCCCACCACCTCCATGCATTCATCCCCACGTCCCACTTCCCTTCCTGGTGCACTCTCTCACCTTCTCACCCCCGCTTCTTCCATGTCAATTTCTCAGCTTCTCCCACACCCATTTTGGAAGAAGAACCTTCCAACACCCCCATCATCCATTTTGATGTTAACTTTGCTGATGTTCAACAATATTCCAAGCCAGAAGCTGAGAACTTGAACCACTTTTTATGTGGGTTGTTTGAGGATCCAAAAACAAGGGAACTTGCGTTTGACTACTACCAAAGGTTGAAAGAAAGGCCAGAGTTTAGGCCTGACAAATCAACACTCAGGTATGTGATCAGGTACTTGATGAGTTCGAAGCAATGGGATTTGTTTTTATCAGTCTCTGAAGACTTTAAGGCTTACCATGTGTTGCCTGATAGGGCTACTTGCTCTAGGGTGATTAAATTTTGCATTGACCGTAGGAAGTTCAGGATTGCTGATGTTCTGCTTGATGCTTTTATGTCTGATAGTAAGGTTGCTTTCGTAGCTTGTAGTGCTGCCATGGGAAGTTATAATAAGCTGCATATGTTTAGGAACACTGTTCTGCTCTTTGAGAGAATGAAATCCGCTGGTATTCTTCTGGATTCTCTAGGTTATTTACACATTATGGAAGCTTACTCTAAGCTTAATGAATGTGACAAAGTGGTTCGATCGTTTCAGGAATTTAAAAGTAGGAAGTTAAGAAGTTCAGCAAGATATTTAGCTCAAATTTATGGGATTTTATGTGAGTCATTGGGGAAGTTTGGAAGGGCTTTTGAAGCACTTGATTACTTTAGAGAGATGACTAGGAAGGGGATTTCTGAATACTCAATTTACTCCACCTTGATATACTCTTTTGCGAGTTTGCGCAAGGTTGATGTGGCTGAGGAACTTCTTAGAGAAGCCAAAAGCAAAACAGTGATAAAGGACCCTGAGGTCTATTTAAAGCTTCTGCTTATGTATGTGGATGAAGGTTTGTTGGAGAAGACTTTGGAAATTGTCAAGGCAATGGATGATGCAGAAGTAAAGGTTTCTGATTGTATAATATGTACTATTGTGAATGGCTTTAGCAAGAAAAGAGGGTTTTCAGCTGCAGTTCAGGTTTTTGAAGATCTAGTTTCCAAGGGCTATGAACCAGGTCAAGTCACTTATGCTTCAGTTATAAATGCATATTGGCGTCTAGGGCAATACAGAAAGGCAGAGGAGGTGTTTCTAGAAATGGAGCAAAAGGGGTTTGATAAATGTGTTTATGCTTATTCAAGCATGATTGTGATGTATGGCAGAACTGGGAGGGTGAGAAGTGCAACAAGGTTGGTAGCTAAGATGAAAGAAAGAGGGTGCAAACCAAATGTGTGGATCTATAACTCCTTGATAGACATGCATGGGAGGGACAAGAATTTGAAGCAGCTTGAGAAGCTGTGGAGAGAAATGAAGAGAAGAAAGGTAGCACCAGATAAGGTGACTTACACTAGCATCATCAGTGCTTATAATAAGGCAGGAGAGTTTGAAAGCTGTGTGAAACTTTTTGATGAGTATAGAATGAATGGGGGCCTTATTGATAGGGCCATGGCAGGTATAATGGTTGGTGTGTACACTAAAGTTGGTCAGGTTGATGATCTGGTGAAACTCTTACAGGACATGAAAACAGAAGGAACAAGACTAGATCAGAGGCTGTATCAGTCTGCTTGGAATGCTTTTAAAGATGCAGGATTGCAACTTCAGGCAAAATGGATGAAAGAGATCTTCCTTGTGGCCTAGTGTTCTTTCAATTTTGCAAACAGTGGCCAAATCTGAAGCAGAAATTTGTGAAACCGGTTAGTAGTATGATGCTTGCTTCTTCTAACCCTCCAAATATATATATATATGCCATGTATAGGTTTTGCGGATGAAAGTCTCTTGCTTGTACAGTTATATATATACCCTTTTTAATTGTATCCTTCCAAAATCAAATTGTGCTCAAGTAACACAGGATGGAACTGCATAGGTTGTTGTAAAGTTTTTTTTGTAAGCAACATGAACACAACTAAGCAGAAATTCTGTTTTATGTTCCAACTTCACTGTTAGAAATCGCATATTTATTTGATGATATAAATGTGATTATGTGGATCATGATACAAAACAGGAACATGTTTTCATTTTGATTATGAATTAGAGTTATTAAAACTAGCTTGGTTTGATCTATCAGACGATACATAAAAAGGATTGAGTCACTTTAGTTCAGTTTAAGAGACTAAACTTGTGGAGTCACTAAATTTTCAGATGAACACTGTTATAACTATTTAATTTGATATTTTTTTTTCTCATAAAATTAATATAACTTTAAGAATAATAAGTAGTTCAATTAGACCTGGTACGATGAGTTAATTAAGCTAAGATAAGATCAAGAAAAATATGACTTGTGAAAAATTTGACTTAAGTCAATCCATTTGAAATTCATTTCCGATATAATTATTTTGTATAAAGTACTTTTGTTAGAGTAATCAAATTATGCCTATATGTTGTAAGAACCGAATCAACTATATTAACCGAGAAAAAATTGGTAAACTTGACTAATTTTTGTTCCATTTTAACTATAAAACCAGTTTGGAGTTGAATTAGTTTGAAACTCGCTAAACAAATTAAAAATTGAAAAAGTCGGTTATAATAGATAAAAATTGGAAAAATAGTCAAAAACTAGTTCACGACAGTTTAAAGATTTTCTTTTTTACAAACAACTATTTAGATGCTAGTTTTTGATTTTTCTAGAAAGTAGAGAGAGAAATAATATTGAAAACAAAAGAAAATGGAAGCACACAAATAAAATAGAGGGAAAGAATAATGATAAGGAAAAAGAAGCATAAAAATGGTAATGAGGCAGTGTAAGAGATGGATAAGTGGGTTCCATTTTGAACATAAGGACAATGGTTAGGCTTTTTTGTTAGAGATTTTTCAGTTCGAGGAGTGCATTTATTATTATATTAAGAAAGATAAAAGGAATGAAACATTTTGAAAAAGAAAATCAAAATATTGATAATTTATTTATTTTTTGGATTCAGCTAAGTAAGGATTTCTTTGACAAAAATTAGATGAAAGGTTCTGGTAGTTGATGAGCTAACCAGTTGAAAACTTTTAACTTAGGTTCTAATAATAAATTATATTATTTTTTATTAGAATTATTTAGTAAATTAGTTGATAAACTAGTTTATAAATAAAAGATAATATAAAAGGATATAATCATATAAGCTTTATTATATAAATATAATTTGTGTTTTTAGATAAAAAATATTATGTAATTATAATTTTATACTCTTTAAATAATTAAAATTCTGTTAAACTTTTCAATACTTCTATTTAATTTTTAAAAGTTGTATATGTTAGATACAGTAGCGGCAGTAACTCAACTAAAATAATACATACAATAAATATTATTAAGAGAAAATTACAATACTTTTCTAAAAGAAAGAATGATACGCTTTATTAGAAATAATATGAAAAACAACTATAGAGAGAACCTAAAGAAGAAAGTGTTATATTTTTCTTATTTTTTTTCTTTAAAACATAAAGCAATGTAAAAAAAAAAAAAAAATTTCCTTGTTTTGATAAGAAAAACTATGTTTGTTTTATGTCAAGAAAAGTATCAAAATAAATTTTCTTACATTGAGACTTTTTTTCTTACATTGTTGCATTTAAAGATTTTGATCAAATTAATTAAAATTTGATAATCTTTTAGTTTTTTTTATTAATATTGCTTATTCTTTTCAGTATAGAATTAAACTCATATAACTTTGTTCATATTAATTGGTTTTGTGATAACAGTTTTCATTAATGTGAATATTTTACATATCAATACTTCTTTCTTTTATTATTTCTTGAACAAAGTGATGAGTATACTAATGTATTTATCTTAAAAGAAGAGATAAGATTTATTATAATGTTCAAAACATTTTGACTGTTGTAATATATAACAATATTTTGTTACTTGTGCTAAACTTTTTCTATTAATATCTAAATTTAGATAGCTTCCTTACATGTTTGGATAATTTCCATGTATTCAACTTTTATAGTAGACAAAGCTACAATATCTAGAAGTTTAATAACCAACTTACTATCGTTTTTGAAAGTGTAAACATATAAGTGGGATGTGTGTCGACTAAGACGCGAACACTTAAACCCAGGACTTAGTCAGTCAGAGAAACGGACACAATTATTAGTTGATTTAATTTACAGAATATGGTGTAGGCTAAGTGAACGCCTCTAGGACGCAAAAGGAATAAAAAAAATAAACAAGGCATCTGCGTAGCAAGATGTATAGAAAAACAAAATAGTGTTTAGAAGCATAAAGTGGGCTTGGAAAAATAAAAGTCATATTTATGTAGTGTTCACCTAGCAAACCCATAGAGGAAAAAACTTAATATTAATTTTAGTAAGTATGGGTCTAGTGGATGCAAAAGGTTAAAAAAAGCCTCATGCATTCGCTTTATAGTGGGTCTGACCAACTCAAACATGAATAGCATTCACTTTTGCGTAACTTTGGCCCACTTTAGCAAGAATAGCGTCTGTTTTTGCATGGATTTAACCCACTCTAAGTGAAATTAAAAACAATTATATGATGCATGTGTTTGATCCACTCTAAAATTAAAAAAAAAGAAAGAAAAAAATTGGTAAAGTGGGTTTGGCCCACTCAAAAGCAGATGTTGAGTAAAGTTGTAAAAAAAACGTTTTAATTTAATTTGAATAGTAGAGTAGTAGCACCTGATATCACATTTCAAAAAATTCAATTAAATTCTAAAAATGAAACCAAAATCAAACCTATCTATTCAATATGTATATCAATTCAGATATCAAAATGAAACCCATATGAAGGAATCATCAAAAAATTATTTTTAATTTGCCCAAATTTTGGTTTATTAGTAAGAACTAACATAATACAAGTAGTCCAAGAACGTCCATCACCAAAAAGCAAGCAACACAAGTCATATGAAGACAAACAAAACGAACCAACCAACTACAATCTCCTCAATCTAACCGTGAATGAAGCAAATGAACAAAGCAAGGCTACTAGAAGACATAACAGTGTAGGTCTCTGTTGCAATGGACCTCAGATCTGCTATGGCTAGAGAAAAAATAAGCCAACAAAATCACAAATCACAATAAATCAAAAAATGAAGAGGTGAAACTTGCTAAATGTGTGTGAGAGAAGAAAAAATTTGAGCTTGAAGTGACCCAATTCGCAACCTTCAACAGAGATGCAAATCCAAAATAGAAGAAGACCTCGAGTGAGTGAAAATGATTTTCCTGACCCCTTTTTACTTTACCAATTAAATAAGTGTTGGTCAAGTCAATACTTCACGTTACATAAAGTTAATAAAAATAAATAAAAAAGAACAAGCCAAGAAAAAAAATTAAATATGTCTTCATGTATCAGCCAAGCCAACACAAAAATAATTAAAATAATGGGCGTAAGTGTCGACCTGGCTGACACACTAAAGAAAAAAAATAAAATAAAATATTGATCCTCAAAGTTGGTCAGGCCAACACACTACTAAAAAATTTTAAAAATTTAAAATACTGATATTAAGCGTTGACCAAGCTGATACACTATACTAAAAATATAACATAAGAGCTAAGCGAATAAAAAAAATAAAAAAAATTAAAGTCGTAATCCTATGTATCAATTAGAGTAATGCACTAAAAATAAAATAAAATAATGATGATTTGCTTATGTTATAGAGTAGAATCGTTAGGTTGTTTTATATCCTTTTAAGGTCCACTTGACCTACTTTTGTCTAGGATTTGAACGATATTTTGGTTTGGTAACTAATATATACTAACAGAATAAATTAGACAATCAAATACACTAATTTATATAGAAAAATAGATAAAAACGAATCTACGTGACTCTATAATATATTATTATAATTATTAATGCTAATTTTAAATTCTATATATTTAATTTAAGTTTAATTATGTTATAAGGATTTCATCGATTTAAATATTTTAATTAAGTTTTTATTAAAGAATTTGTTATATTAAGTTTTCAAAATACTTTATTTTAGTTTAAATACATTACGCTTTTGATTTTTGTGGTCAATGGAATGACGGTCTCTAATATTCAACTTATTGATTAACTTATTTCTTTATTTCATCAATTTTTTCAATTTATCAATCAAATCATCCTCCCATTCTGTGTCCAAATTAAATAAAAGTTATATAAACTAGAACCTACCTAAAATTTGTACCTTGTATGTTAAAATCCCCAAAAATAAATTACTTAAAATTTATTACATACGTTTGTGTCAAATTAGTTATAAAATAATAAAACAACGTATACAACTATTATATTAAAATAAAAAATATTATATTCCTATAAAATCACCTTAAAATACAGATAAAAAGGAATGGAGGAAATACACTCTTTTAAGTTTAAAACCACAGTTTTATTTCCTTTTTAAATATTCATTAAAATAGAAAAATAACTTCTAAACGCTTAAATCCGGGAAGTTAATGGACTTAGTCAGTCAGAGAAACGGATACAATTATTAGTTGATTTAATTTACAGAATATGGTGTAGACTAACTGTAGGACGCAAAAGGAATAAAAAAAATAAACAAAGCATCTGCATAGCAAGATGTATAGAAAAATAAAATAGTGTTTAGAAGCATAGAGTGGGCTTGGTAGACGCTTTAAAAAATAAAAGTCATATTTACGTAGTGTTCACCTAGCAAACCCATCGAGAAAAAAAACTTAATATTAATTTCAGTAAGTACGGGTCTAGTAGATGCAGAAGGTTAAAAAAAATTCATTTGTGTTCACTTTATAGTGGGTTTGACCCACTCTAACATAATTAGCATTCGCTTTTGCATAAGTTTGACCCACTCTAGCAGGAATAACATCTATTTTTGCATGAGTTTGACCCACTCTAAGTGAAATTAAAAAAAAATTATGTAATGCGTGTGTTTGATCCACTCTAAAATTTAAAAAGAAAAAGAAAAAAATTGGTAAAGTGGGTTTGGCCCACTCAAAAGCTAATGCTGAGTAAAATTATAAAATAAAAAACGTTTTAATTTAATTTGAGTAGGAGACCAGTAGCACTTGATATCACAATTCAAAAATTCAATTCAATTCTGAAAATGAAACCAAAATCAAACCTATCTATTCAATATGTATATCAATTTAGATATCAAAATGAAACCCATATGAAGGAATCATCAAAAAATTATTTTTAATTTGCCCAAATTTTGGTTTATCAGTAAGAACTAACATAATACACGTAGTCCAAGAACGTCCATCACCGAAAATCAAGCAACACAAGTCACACACAGAGATAAACAAAAATAACCAACCAACCGCAAGCTCCTCAATCTAATTGTGAATGAAGCAAATGAACAAAGCAAGACTACTAGAAGACACAACAAGACTACCAGAAGACACGGCGGTGTAGGTCTCTGCCACAATGGACCTCAGATCTTCTATGGCAAGAGAAAAATAAGCCAACAAAATCACAAATCACAACAAATCAAGAAATGAAGAGATGAAATTTGCTACATGTGTGGGAGAGAAGGAAAAATCCGAGCTTGAAGTGACCCAATTCAAGACATTCAGCAGAGATGCAACTGTAACACGAGAGAACTTTTGAAATCCAAGAAAGAAAAAGACCTCAAGTGAGTGAAAATGAAGTTAATACTTTATCAATTGAATAAGTGTTGGCCAAGTCAATACTTCACGTTACATAAAGTTAATAAAGATAAATAAAAAGGAATAAGCGTCGGCCATGTGGACGCATATAGAAAAAAATTAGATATGTCTCTATGCATTCACCAAGCTAACACACGAATAATTAAAATAATGAGCCTAAGCGTCGACTTGGCCAATGCACTACAAAAAAATAAAAATAAAATAAAGTATTAATCCTCATAGTCGGTCATGCTAACGCACTACCAAAAAAATTTTAAAAATTTAAAATAGTGATATTAAGCGTCGGTCAGGCCAACGCTCTATCAAAAATATAAATAGAATCCTAAGCGATAAAAAAATAAAAATTATAATCCTATGTATCAGTGAGGCTGATGCACTAAAAATAAAATAAAATAATGATCATTTGCTTATGTTATATAGTAAACTTAGTCCACTCTAAACCGCTAGGTTGTTTTGTGTCCTTTTTAAAGTCAACTTGACCTACTTTTGTCTAGCGTTTGACCGATACTTTGGTTTCACAACTAATATGCACTAAGATGCACTAAGGGAATGAATTTGACAACCAAATACACAATTTTATATAGAAAAATAAGTAAAAAAAATCTATCTCACTCTATAATATATTATTATCATTATTAATGCTAATTTTAAATTCTATATATTTAATTTAAGTTTAATTAAGTTTTAAGGATTTCATCAATTTAAATATTTTTTTTAATTAAGTTTTTATTAAAGAACTTGTTATATTAAGTGTTCAAATATTTTTATTTTAGTTTAGATACATACGGTTTGATTTTTGTGGTCAATGTAACGACGGTCTCTAATATTCAGCTTATTGATTAACTTATTTCTTTATTTCATTAATTTTTTCAATTTATCAATCAAATCATCCTCCCATTCTGTGTCCAAATTAAATAAAAGTTATATAAACTAGAACCTACCTAAAATTTGTACCTTGTATGTTAAAATCCCCAAAAATAAATTACTTAAAATTTATTACATACGTTTGTGTCAAATTAGTTATAAAATAATAAAACAACGTATACAACTATTATATTAAAATAAAAAAATATTATATTCCTATAAAATCACCTTAAAATACAGATAAAAAAGAATGGAGGAAATATACTCTTTTAAGTTTAAAACCACAGTTTTATTTCCTTTTTAAATATTAATTAAAATAGAAAAATAACTTTGTTCTTTTGATATCAAAATTTAAAAATAAAATGCCACAACTTTATAATTTAAAATGAAAATCTAAATATAGGAACAAAAGCATATATCATCTTGAAGATGACAAAAAGGGAAAATAATGCAGTCATATGCTTGGAGATATTGACAATGAAGAGTCCATACAATATTATTCCTAAAATTTTTATTTGCTGTATCTCAAAATGGACACTTGGATCCTTCCAAGTAGGAGGACGTGGGAAGTGAAAAACCAATATTCCAGAGTTTGGATGTGACAATTTGTGACACGACAAGATTCCATTTTTGACAGTTGGTTACAATATGTAGCAATAACATTATTAATCGTTAATAATTTAATAAATAAAAGGGAAATTACCTGCATCGTCTAAAGAAGCTTCGAAATTAAAGTGGTTTTAAGGATAAGCCATCTTTGTAGTACACGGCATAACAACCCTTGACGAATTCCACCACATCAATGCCCAAAATACATGTTCCGACAAACAATATAAGCAATTATGTGAAGTTTACAGCACAACAACGTTGGAGAAATCGGTTGTGTAAGCCTTTCAACATGATTCCAAAAGTATAATCGATCTTCACAGATTCCAAACGAGGTGAAGAAACAAGGAAAGCAACAAAGTCCCTAACATTCTTTTTTTCTCCACAAAACATTCTTGTCTGTGTTCTTGTTGTTGTTCTTGCATATTGCATTGCAAGATCACAACAGAAAGAGAAGATGACGCTGTGGATTAAGGCCACGGGAGCGTTGAAGGACAGGTACAGCATTTGGGTAGCGAAGCTCTTACCGAGTGGCCCATGCAGGAACCCTAATCTTGAAATGGTGATCATCAAGGCCACAAGCCACGATGAACAATGCATGGATTACAAGAGCGTTCAGAGGGTTTTCAAATGGCTAAGAACCTCACCCTTGTACCTTCAGCCTCTGCTCTACACTCTTTCAATGAGGATGGAAAAGACTCGTTCGTGGGTGGTGGCACTCAAGGGGTTGATGCTCATTCATGGGGTGTTTTGTTTTGATCTTCCCGCGGTGCAAAAGATGGGAAGGTTACCGTTTGATCTGTCACTGTTTAGTGACGGACACATAAACCCTAGCAGGGCCTGGGTTTACAACGCCTTTGTGAGGTCTTATTTCTTGTATTTGGACCAAAAATCAGCGTTTGCGAGGGCGGAAGCAACGAGAGAGACCAAACATGGAGGCAAGGAGAAGGAGGAGAGCGTGATGGAAGAGCTGCAAAGCTTGGAGAAGCTGCTTGGTTTGATCGATTTGCTTCTGCAGATCAAGCCTAGGAGCCCTAACATGAACGTGGTGCTTGTTCTTGAAGCCATGGATTGTGTCATGGACGAGGTTTTGGAAGTGTATGGCAAGTTTTGCACTAGGGTTCATCGTGTTGTGTCGAGAATACTTGACATGGGTGGGAGAGAGGAAGCTAAGATTGGTCTGGAGATTGTGAGAAAAGCTGAATTGCAAGGGGCTAAGATGACCACATACTTCAACTTTTGTAAGGACATTGGAGTCCTTAATGTTTCGGACTGCCCCGAAATTGTGAGGGTGGATGAGAAAGACATTGATGAACTAATAAGAATTAGAGAGGGAAGAACGACGGAGAGTGATGAAGATGATGATGATGATGATGAGGATAGTAATTGTAGAGCCATTGTGAGCGTTCCGGAGACGAAGCAAATGGATTTGAAGACTGTGATCACTAACCAATGGGAAGTGTTCGATGATGATTTGATAGTTATGGATAGTGCAAGTGGGCCCGTGGCCACGACGAATAACCCTTTTGTGGATTATTCTTTGAGCCTCGTGCCCTATGTTCCCGTTTCCAACAATCGTGTTCTTCCGGATTTGATTATTTTCTAGCTTGTGTACACAAAAGCAGGTTTCATTTGCAGCTTGTCTAACATGAATTTAATGTATTCTTTGAAAAGAAAAAAATAAAATTGAAGGAAGATGTGAAGTCTTTCTTTGTCTTTGTCATGATTGCAAAGTTGTATACCAGCAAATTTGTCATTTCGTTATGTATAAATTGGAAATTTCAAAATTTATAGAAGTGCACGAAGAGGCTAGGGAGGTGCAGGAAGAAGCAGTAAGAGAGTCAACGTAAGAATGGGCGTAGATGAGAGACAGCCCAATAGTGCAAAATGGTATTCATGGATTCATATAAAGGTACAAATGGTTTTATTATATATTCACATCAACCATTGTCATTTGGATGTTGGGACGGGGATCCTTTTTGTAAACTATACAAAATAATACGCATAAAAAATTATTTCATTTTCAGAAATACTAACTTGAAGTTATTGTAACAACATGAACAAAATTTAAATTTATAATTTTATACCGATAAAGATAAAATATTAAAAGAATTACATTAAACGATATACCATCCTAAAAGAATCAGAGGAATATAAAAAATTATATTGACTCAGTCTACTGTATTGTCATTATCCACTAATTTCACCTTTAGTTTGAAGTCAAAAAGTATGAGATAGGGGTGAATTCCATGTGAATTTGTGTGTGTACATACATATATATATTAAAAAAATGACAAAGACAACTAAGAATAAACATGTCAAAGTTAAACTCCATAATTTCCTCTGATTTTAGAAACCGAGTTTATTGGTCTAACAACTCTAATGCAAAAGTGAAAGTGTAGAACGACTAAGTAAACGAGAAAAACTTACTTTAGATTAAGCATCTTGATTTAACTTCTCTTTAATTCTTCCTTTTAGGTACCACTTCACTAACTTTTTGGGTGATTAGTGTTCTTAATTTCATGTTTGGTAATCAGTGATTACTATATATCATATTAGGCAATACTATTAACTAACTTTTTTCTTGACGTCCTTTTTCTTTTTGAAAGGAAATATTAAGCTAATCATACATTTAAAATATATTTTCAAAATAAATTTGTTTTGAAATAAATAAGTGTTATTATATTTCACAAATATAACCTAAAAAAATTATCAAGAAAAGTACCAGCTTTTTTTTTCCTTTCTCTTCCCTTCATAAGCCAGTTTCTTTTTCATATCTTTAGATGTTTAGTTTTTATTACCCCCAAATGATTAATGTTTTAGAATTGGGATGTGTTTTCTTTTTGTAATATACAAATTTTACCGTTTTGGTTCTTATAATTTTTTAAAATAGCTCTTATACATATTTTCTTATAATTTTACTCCTTATTATATATTTAATCCTTATAAATACTTATTTTCTTTATTTTCGTTCTTGTAATATGTCAACAATTTATTTTAGTCCTTAATTTGAAAGAAAAAAAATACAAAAAGTAATAATTTTAGAAAAAATAGTTTTTAAAAATTAAATTTAGAAAGCCCAAAGAAAAAAATTACAAGAACCATAATACATTTAAAGCTTTAAAACAATTCTAGTTATTTTTTTAATACATTTAAAGCTTTAAAACAATTCTAGTTATTTTTTTAATACATTTAAACCTTTAAAACAATTCTAGTTATTTTTTTATTTAAAATATGTCCTAATTTAGCATCCACCCCCACTGGTATTGGTACAGGAACTAAGGTGTAAAATAAAGATATTTTTGTTAAAATATAGTAATATTTTACTTCCATTAAATACTTCTTTTTTGTGTTCATATAAAAGAGTGCAATACTATTTATAAAAAATTACAAGATTAAGTTCAGTATTTATTATTATTATTATTATTATTATTATTATTATTATTATTATTATTATTATTATTATTATCATCATTATTATTTAACTACTATTCCTATTTATCCGATTTTCTAATGGCTTCCTCTTTATATTATAAACATTCTATATCAAAACAACTATTCAAAATATAACTTATTTTTAATTATATTAGTTAATATTTATAATTATTTTATTGTTAAAAGTATGATATAATATTAGAATATAATTAAAATATTATTTTATTTATCAATTAAATTTTTAGTGTTTTCTCAAGAATATGACCATAATTAAAAAAAAATCCAACCTAGTCAAAATTAAGCTAATGTTTTCACAACTATTACATCATTTACACTTTTTTTGAATTAAGGTATGTGGAAAGAGAAAGAAAATAGATAGTTTGAATTGAAAGAAAGCAGATGAAAAATGAGTGAAAAGAAATAGAAAGACTTGAATATGATATCTATATTAAATCAAGTTCATCACAGGATTTGGTTGCTTCCAACAAAATTTATAAAACCAAGATCATATGAGAAACGAGAATAAATTGCAAATATTGACAATAAGAGAGGGAGAAAATAGAGAGAAAGGTATAAAATTGAAATTTTAATTGTAAATTCATATGATCGTATAATTTAATATATTATTTATTATTGAAATCTCACATACATCGTGGCACATAAAAATCGTATAATTCTAATTAAAATTGTGTGGATCACAACTTTTTTTAGAATCTGCTGCACCAAATGTTTACTTTCATCCATAGATGAATTTAGTTCAAACAAAAACTAATCTTAATTTAAATAATGTAATTAAAATTTTTATCTTGATTTGTGTTATCAACCGCAACACATCCAATTGAAATTAATAGAGATAAATTTTCCTTTATGTTTTCAACCTTAGAGTACTTATTTATCTTGTTTGTGAATTGGATATTCAAATAAAAATCCAATTATCTCATTCTTAACGTTTACCTCTTATTTTATCTACAAAATTTAAAAAATCTCAGTCACACACCTAAGTGTAACACAATTTATATAGAAATTAAAATCTATGATTCGTGTTGTAATCCCACAATTTACAATTTTGTGAACTTCTCTAATCTTAACCATGATGTAAATTTTAACTACCTTGAGAGAGACAATCAATTTATATTATTTCACTTTATTTAAGAATTACATCCAAATACTCGACCACACCATTCAAGCTCGTACTAAAATCATTTTTTTACAAAAACGCACAAGCGATATAGTGAAAGTAAATATACTCAATAAATTAACTCTTAAACCTTATAAAATTATTTTTCTAACCTAGTAACAGTCAGTTACTATATTGAGTCTGGAAACCCTATCCAGAGACAACCAAAGAACACAAAAAGAAAGATACAGAAAGTAAAACAATATCACCTGGAACAAGTTAAGCACAACAAAGAAAGTTTAACAAGTGAAGAACTATGTTTCTCCTCAAAACATGGTTTTGATCTTGTATTCTCTCAAAAAAAGCTCTAAGAATAGTCTTCGGCTCCAAGAACAGGTTTTGATTTGATCTTGATATTTAAATGATTAAGAAATGAAAGAGTTATATAAGTTTAAAACTGTCAATTTTAATTTGTTAATTTCATTCACTCATAAAATTAATCGATTAACTCACTCTTAATAAATTAAAACAGAAGAGTTCAAAGACACATCAGAGCTTAATAAAATTTAATCTATTAAGTTTAAAAGATTAAAACAGAAACCTCAGACCTACTTATGGTTCCAAGTGATTTTAATAAATTAAAATGGTAAATCGACTAAAATAATCTAGATCCACATAAGAACATTTTAAGAGATTAAAAATATCTTTAATTAATTAAAAAAACATCTTACTGTTAAAGATAACTCTAATGCATTTTAAAAAAGCTTTCTAATTGAAATTAGAAGTTCAAAGCATGTTAGAATGTATAATAATCAACATAACATACCCTAGAAACACGTCCAAGTTTTCATGATCAAATCAAATCTTCAAATTCTTCAAGTGAGCCTTTAATTCATCAAATATACCACAACTCCAACACTAGTTTGACCTGACTTGGCTAGATATGGGTCCAACATGATTTGAATCAGGTATATCTCAATCCAACTTAACTTGGTCGAAATTAGACTTGGCCTAACTTGAGCCTGATCTAACTCAACCCAACTTGAGCCAACCTGATTGGACACGACTTAGTCTCGACCCAACTCAGTTTAACCTAAACCTTCCTCATCTCAACCTCTAATGGACCAAAGTCAACTTGGTTTGACCTAGATCCAACCTGACATGGCCTTACTTGGGACCATCTTGACATGGCACTGGCCTAATCATGTCGGTCTACCTAAGCCCAACCTGACTCAATCTTCCTTCGGCCTGGCTTAACTTTGGTCAAGCTAGACCCTACTCGACATGGTCCAATGTGTGTCTAACCCGACTTGGTCCGACTTGAGTTGGATCAATCTCAGTCCATCTAACTTGGCCCAAACTAGATTCGATCCAACCTAACTCGGTCAAACCCATATCGGCCTGACCTAAGCCCTATCCCTATCAACCTAACATGGGCCTAATGAACCTAATTTTATTTAATCTAAATAAGTCGAGTCGACTTGACTTGAACCCAGCTTTACATGATTTCAATCTTACTTAACTTGACTCGAATTCAACCTGACCTTATTTATACTAACTTGAGTTTTCGAAATTTTTGATTTAGATTGAGTAAAAGATTTTTTTATGTGTATAAATTTTTAAGTTAATATTTTTCTATTTTCATTTTTAAAAATGAATTTTTACTTTTTTATCCGACCCACAAGGTTTTTGTGGGTATTTTTGACCGTATAGAATGTTTGTTTTGTAAACTTTTTTTAACCTATCAGAGTCGTTTGTAAATTTTTTTGACTTTGTAAACTTTTTTCTCTCTAATCTATCTTGAGTAATTATTAAACTGTATAGACTTCATCAAATTGTCACGTTTATGTATTAAAGTCATTTTTGTTATTTTTAGTTTATAGTATTCATTATGTGGTATGATAAAATAATATATTAAATTGTGTGATAGAAAAATAAGTTGAGAGAAAAAAATAAAATATATTTTAAAAATCAATTAAAAGACAATATAATATTAGAAATAATATATATATATTCTTCGGGAAATCTAACTTATATAATTCTAATAAAAATAAGAACGCACTAAGTTTTCAAATAAAAATTTTATAAGATGAATATAATTTTAAGGGTATTTAGTTGAGTTATGCGTTCTTATAAACACATAGTATTTATGTTTATTTTACGATTAAAACAAATAAGATGAACATGATTAACCATTAGAGTTTGCACAGTACACTTCAAGTACGTGATTGGTTGAACAGAATTAATCCTGTAATCATGAGCGACAAGGTTAAACAACAAAAGTACTTTTATGTCTCTACAAAGAACAGATATAAACAGACATCATCTTCCAGCTTTTCCCACAATCTAGAATCCTGTGGGTTGGTGAATCATCATGGAAAATGGTCAACATGTTATAATCTGTTTAATTGTGTTTTTGTTTTCTAGTGCTTTGAATGTGATTAATGATACAACTTTGAATTCAAATTATACTATTTCAAGAACATCCATGGCTTAAAAAAAACCATAATTAGGATAAAAAATGCTTAATGAGGTGTTAAGTTATATTTCAAAACTTAATAAAAAATATTATTGAAAAAAAAAAATCTAATGATGAAACGTAAGATAAAAGCATACTTATAATGACAAAATAATTTATCCATAAATAGATGGAAATTAAACTATGACACTATCGTTAAGGAAAAGTATATCGGAGTATTAGTAATTATAATACAATTGACCAAATAATTTATAATCATTGATTTTGAAATGAATATTTTACACGGTTCACTATGCAAAAAATATAAAATATAATATTTAAACTTCAGTTATAAATAAAACTCAAGTGATCCTTTTACTACTGGTCCTTTATATTTTCACTAGTATTAATAAAATATTTTACAATATAATTCAATTAACTAATAAGTTAATACTTTGCAATATAATTCAATTAACTAATAATTTGCGCCCCGAATTAAGAGTAATAAGTGTATTTTGAGCATTCCTATTTTTCATTTAAATGTGCAATATACGAGTATTGTCTTTATAAAGTGAAGTATTTGGAAATGTCATTAATTGAATAGAAAAACAAAAAGAATGACACATTAACTAAGCTTGGAAGGGAGAAATTATTTCAAGTTTAACATTTAACATTACAAGGAAAAAAAAAAGGAAGATAAAGTTGAACTCTCAAAATATCATCACATCAATAAATGAATGAAAATTTCACCAAATTATTAAGTTTTTTTTTTCTTCATTCACCATAACAAATGTATCATCCATTGCACATTAAAATTGAAACTACATTCACATTAAAATTGAAGTGCATTAGACTAAAAAGTGAGATCAATGACCAAACTTGTATTTAATATGAACACATGACTATTGGAAGATTGTTAAAAATAAAATTGATTTTTTGAATTATTTTTAGAGTTTTCTATAATTAATAAGGTAGTTGGGAGAAGTCTATAATTAACAGGATAGTTGGGAATTTGGAGTATAGAATGTTATCATGAATACTATAAATAGAGTCAACTAGTCATTTATATCAAGCCAATTTAAGAGCAAAAGTCCTCTAAAGTTCCTTTCTTTTTCTCTTGAGTTGTTCTCTTTTATTTTTGAGGTTATTCTTATTTCTTTGGTTGTATTTTTCCATCCTTTGGTTGTTCGGTCTTGGGCCAACAAACTTTCTATTTTTTCTACTGTTCTTTTTATATTTTACGTGGTATCAAAGCAGACAAAATAGAAAGTATGCTGACCTAAGATCAAATAACCAAGGGGTGAAAGAATACAACCAAATAAAAAGAAGAATAAACTCAACAATGAAAGATAATGACTCAAGAGAAAAAGGAAAGGTAGAGGATTTTTGCTCTCAAATTGGCTTAGACTTCTCCCAACTACCTTATTAATTGTAGAAAACTCTATAAATAATCCAAAAAATCAATTTTATTTTTAACACTCCCCCTTAAACCTGAGTTTCGTATGAAGAAAGTCTTGGAAAACGATATTGTGAAAATGTCGACAACATTTTCCTCACTATGCACTTCTAATGCATCAACGGTGTTGTCAAGAACCTTTTCTCTAATAGAGTCATGCTTATCTGGTTCTTGGGATGATTGTGTTTGTACCTGTGTTAGTGCTCGTGTTCGCATTTCATTTCCCTCCTGTTCCGCATTGCACTCTGTCTTACACCGTTTCAATCCAATAGAAACCTCAAGCATCTTGGGAACCTCTGCCTCTATCGCATTCACTATTGTACATGGCAAGAAGTTAGTAGCGCCACCAACATGCACAACGTCATCAACCGAAGAAACAAGCTTTGCAAGAAAATGCTCTAGTGCCTTCCCTTCCGACACCAACACGGTCCTCACAACACTAGTGGACGATTCTAACAACTGACGGCTAAAACCAGAACTGTCATTAGTCATTAAAGTGAGTATGTTATTACACAAACTCTTTAATTGACCCATCTTGTGATTCAATCGCATGTTCTCTTTTCTCAGCCGTTCAATTTCTTCCAACAACTCAGGCGTAGTGGTACAACTCATTGTGCGGTACACTATATTATTATTTCCAACATTCGTAGATGAGTTCAAGGATAGTACCTGTTTATCGTCAGAAGTCGTTGGAGACATTGCTTTTATCGCCAGTGTTGGCACAACCACTATTACAATATTGGGCGTGACTTTGGCTTCATTTCCATCGTACTCTTGGGGCTAGAAAACTTGGATTGGTATTCCATTAGATGATGGCCACAACCAGAATCCACCATCCAGTCATTTTCAAGGTTGATAGAAGCCAAGGCATCTACATATTTTGTTTCTGCCACAAAGAATTTTCCCAGTCTTCTTTCTCCACAATCTTGTTAGCTACATTACTCTCTTGTAACTTAGCTCGTCAAAATCTTTTGATATGTCTGATTTTTCCACACCGATAACATTTGAAAATCTTCTTAGAAGACTCACCACTAACTCTACTCGAGCTCAAGTTGTTTTGGCCATGTGTGCGAGAGATCAGACTATTTTGATTTCCTTTACTCTTGAAGAACTTGATTTTAGCATGAAAGCTCTTCCTTCTCCTTCTTTTATTGAGACTCCAGCCATTTGCTTTGCTAGTGACTTTTGAGAGGATAACAAATTTTCGAACTCCTCAAAGGATGGTTGTTAAACCCATCCTTGTATCGATGTGACATACGAAATGTACTCCGCCTTCAATCCTCGAATAATAATTCTCCTTATTCGAGCTTCAGAAATTTCTTTATCTGGATTTAACAAAGAAATTTTTTAACAAAGATTTTTAATTTTAAGGAAATACTCATAAATGGAAAGATTATCCTGCATGGTGTTAGCGAGCTCATTCTCCAAAATTTGAAATCATGCTTCATCTTTCTTGTTAAAGAGTCTATTAAGAATCCACCAAATTTCATGGGCTGATTTGCACCGCATGATGTGATCGAACAAGTCATGAGAAATCGATCGCTTCAATACGAACTTCGCCTTTGCATTCAATTGCTTCCATCTTTTGAGAGTGTATTGGCATTCTCTGACTCATCTGTGAAAGAAGTTGTAATATTCCCGTCAACAACATCCCACAAATCTTCACCAACGAGATAAGACTCCACACAAGTCCTCCATACCCTATAGTTGGACTGATTTAAGAGCTCAATACCAAGTTCATTACGACCACTTGAATCCATCTTTGAGGCACCGGTTGATTTTTCCACCAAGGGATCTTGACACATGATACTAGAGCCCTTATGGCTCTGATGCCATGTAAAATATAAAAGAAATAGCAAAAAAAAAAAATAGAAAGCCTGTTGGCCCAACATTGAACAACCAAGAAGTAGAAGAATACAACCAAAGAAAAAGAAAAATAATCTCAACAATGAAACATAATGACTCTAGGAAAGGAAATTTAGAAACTTTTGCTCTCAAATTGGCTTGAAACAAATATTAAATGACTAGCTCTATTTACAATACTATTGGGAACATTCTAGATTTCAAATTCTCAACTAATCTATTAATTGTAGACTTCTCCCCACTATCCTATTAATTTTAAAAAATTCTAGAATATTGTAGAAAAAATTAACTTTATTTTCAACAAAGGCAGGAAAAGACAGCATTATTCCTACCAAGGAAAAGACACCACTATTCCTATCAAGAAGAAGACCTATCTCGAAGATGACATGAGGTGGATAAGAATAAAATCTCCTTAAAAATAGAGACTTAAAACATAAATTTAATAAAATGGCAATCTCAAAGATCGAAAAATTCCTCATAAAAAAACAGATGGCAAATATAAATTTGTAGTATATTTTTTCAGAATAAATTTCAAAAGGTATATCATATTATTTTTTTAATTTCAAAATTATTAAATTACTTAAAAATTGATAATATATATATATATATATATATATATATATATATATATTTCAAATTGTG
>Ga0209489_102384_pt1 | contig 38365 bp, 19 predicted proteins | sample SiratrowhiteBW_FD_187527 | JGI IMG/M metagenome (GOLD analysis project Ga0209489, IMG submission 187527) | Root nodule microbial communities of legume samples collected from California, USA - Siratro white BW (SPAdes) (version 2) | ecosystem: Host-associated > Plants > Roots > Nodule | place...
TATATATATATATATATATACCCTAAAACAAGTTAGGAATTTGTTAATAATATTATCATGTTATTGGTTATTCTCTAATCATTGTCAAGTTGAATATTGAAAATCTAACAATATCACAAGCATTTCAAGGTTTAGGGTTTCAATATTAATGCAATATTAAAATACTTCCATATTAGTACTATGTATTATTTGTTTTCATTTAATTATCTATGCATATGATCAATCAAAAATTAATATAAAACAACCATATTTTTAAATATTATATACGAAATAAACCATATTAAAAAATATATTTCTATAATGTACTTTAAACTCTTCAACCATATTAATTAATATTTTTTATAGCGAAAAATAATTGTAGTGTTTCATGTTTAGATTGGTGAATCAAATGAAGCTTTGAGAAGTTTGAGTTTTGGTTCTTTGAATAAAGGAAAAAAAAACAAAAACATTGGAAATATTCTTGGCGTGCTTTCAGTAGTTGGGTATGTGTTGTGTCATTCATTCTTCTCCGACACATTTATCATTCATTGAAAATATTACATCTTAAATACTATTAATATAAATATTAATATTATTAATATTAATATTAATATTAATATTAATATAACTTTACAGCCACCACAAAGGACTCACCTACCTTCAAATAGGACACCATACATGAAAAAGGTCACTTTTAATGTTCGGAATTCTTATTTTTCTTATTTATTTGCAAAGATTCATTACCAAATTAATCACTTTTATCAGTTGTATATTTATATGTTTTCTAACTTTTAACTAACTTACACGTATATTTGTTATGACATGGAAAAGAAAAGGATAAAATAAGAAACTTTAAAAAAATTAAGAAAAAGAAAATTTATTATATTTTTTTAATTCTACAAAATAATTGTAAAAGATAAATTAAAAGGTATAAATAATATAGGGAGTAATTTATTAGTTTTTTACTTGTTTATAGTTTTGATCCTGCATTTTACCAAATCCGTATTTTGCTCTCTAGATTTTAATTCCTGAATTTTTATTTTGTTCAAACTTTATTCAATTTTCAGTTTTCAAAATATAATGTTATACGTGTTTTCTTTTATGTCGGTATGGCTGGCATGTTGAAAGTACCATGCGAACCTAAAATTAAACAAAGTCACAAATAATTATAAAAGTAAATTCAAAATTGTAAATGTTATAAAATAAAACAAATCAAAATCACAACTAATTTGGTTTTGTTGCAGATACAAACGTGTTTGTAGACTTCATCAATAAATTCTACCCTAACTTTAAATACATAATTTTAATATTGTAGTATATCTGAGGTTTAAAGTCAATAAATAATTATAATTGTGTTTTTAATAAATTTTAAAGGTTAGAAATATAAAAACTAAACATATCCTCTCTTATTGTTGTAAGACACTTCAAGAATTGTTGTAAGACACTTCAAATAAAAAAGTGTAATTTCAAATACACTTAATAGAAGCAATTTGAAATTTCATATTCCCTCACTACTACTCTCTTTTGCACTAGCTCTTGCTTTCTGTGACATTCTCTTCTCTTCAAAGTACTTTATTTTTCTGTTTTCCTTTCTTATAAGATCTATTTCTTAAATTTATAGTTTAGATTTAGTTATTCTGTGTATCATTGTCTAGTTTTATTTTAGGTTGCAACATAATTAAACACTTCCCAACATCAATAATTTAGTTATTTGATTAATTTATTTAGTCTATTCGTTTTCAACTTATAGTAATTATATTATAGTTTGCATAATTGATTGAGACTCCCTTAATCAGATTGATGACTAGTGTTTAAGTATATACCATTTTGCGCAATTTAATCAAATTATTTGTTTGCATACTATGTGTTTGATAAAAAGCCTAATCTAATAATACTCAACCATATACTTTTTTTAAGTAGAAGAGAATTTAATTTAAATCATCCGTAGCATGACTTGATAGTAAGATTAAAATTTTCTTAATGAACAAAGGGATAGTAATCTAGCTTGTTAAATTCACAATTTTTGAAAATTGGACAGATCAATCAATTGTAGCAAGGTTTTTATGAAAAAGTTTTTCAAACAAAAACCAAGCTAAGCCAAACCAAACTTATAGGGAATTGGAACTAATTGAATCACTGTTAACACTACTAACAATCTTTATTAGCCCTACAACAAAATAATAATGAGGACATATTTTGAAGGATCACCAGAGCTAAAAACAAGATAGTATAGGAAGCATGCAACTGGAATCTGGAACCACTATAGCACACCATGTACCAAAGGGAATTTAATTTTCATAAACTAGATGTTGCAATAAAAAAACATACATAGTTATTTGACATGAACTGTAAACTAATAACAACATTACCAGACAAGACCTAAAGGTAAATTTATCAAGCAGTTATGGTAGCTGCTGCATTATGCAGACAAAAGATAACCATGCAGAAATATACAACCCCTACCATAAATTGCACTACTGTTGAGCACACTGCACTCGGTGACCAGAAGGGCCTTCATCTTCATCTTCATCATATGCCTCGCGGTAATGGTGTTGATGCTTTCGTCTCATCTCCTCCTTGTAGTTGACATCATGCAAAGTGGTCTCCTCACAGTCATCCAGCTCTGCAACTGACATGTGCTTGCTGCCCTTCTGAGGTAATACCTTTTCCAATAACTGACATTGATCAGGGGAAATGAACCCTGAGTCTGGGAAATCAACATTAAACTGGATGTAGAGACGACCCTTCATGAATGGCCTGTTGTGTTGTGGCATTCCCTCATCATTTATTGCTTTATATTGACCTAGATAGCAGAATCAAAATACAGAACTCAGAAAACAGAATATAAAGGTTGAATGAAACTCCAGCTATATCTGTACTCTGTACTCCCAGACTTTCTATTACCTGGCTTGATGACTTCCCCAGGGTTTGATTTGATCAGTAATTGCCTACCATCAAGATGTGTGACAGCAATCTGGAAGCCACAGAGTGCCTCACGTAAGCTGAGATTGTGCTCAATGAAGAGATCGTCTTGCTCCCTTCTGAACTTTGGGTGCTCCTTCACTTGCAATACTAAAACAATGTCCCCTGTCACTGCGTCAGGCTGCAACAATATTTGATGTAAGAAACCAACATTACCAGGCCTTAGTTATCAACTTCAAGGCAATATTTACTAAGTGTTAACAAAAATAGCATAGAAAATATAACTGCTTACAGCTTCATCAGCTTGTCCTTCAAAAATAATCTTCTGACCCTGCTGCATCCCCTTTTCAACATTCACCTCCAGCACCTTCTTTTCATGAGTTACCTTGTTTCCTTTGCACTGAGTACATTTATCTCTCTCGTTAATAACCTCACCTGCATCAATGAGAGATGAGATTGAGAAAACATCATAAAGCAACCTGACAAATATGGAAATTAAAGTTTCCATTACCAGATCCTCTGCAGTCCGAGCAGACATGTTGCATTTGTTGAATCATGCCTAGTCCTATCTGCCTTCTTGTGACCTTCATACCAGTACCTTGGCAACCATAACACCTACCAACTGCTCCACTTTTTGACCCTTTCCTGAATTATTGGTATAATTGAATGTATATGCATTGTTATAACTGATTGTTTGTCAAATTCTGACAAAAACATCACCACAAAGATGCATGATTTATTCAAATAATAAATAAATTCTACAAACACAAACTAATAGATTATAACAAGACTGACCCGAACTAACATGCCTAATCAAAAGTCACATTAGATTATCCTACCTTGTATTTCACAAACTTTTCATATTCCCCAATTGTAAACCCTATCATGAGTCAATATTAATAATTATGCAAGATACATCACTAAAACTTTTCCACTTACAGCTAAGTCATGCACATGCACAAATAGGAGCAGTAGAGAGAGACCAGAGAGGTGTTAAAGAAAAAATGTGAACTGATAACAGATACAGTAACAATTATGATACTACCTCTCACAACTTACACAGCAACACAATCATTTCACACAATAGACCACAGAAGTACCAGACACCACAAATATGATGTCACTATAGCAGCAAAATCATGTGTCATACACAGCTATGTCATGCACATGCATGAAACACAAGTAAATGTCCATATCTCTTTTTCAATTAAAAAGACATCTTAACATGCTGCATTTAGGATTCCACATGGACAGCATAGGAAATATTGAACATTATGAATTCCTAAAAATATCGTCAACCTAATACAAAATATTTTTCGAGAAAGCAAGATAGGCTCTGAGAGAGCATTTTGTTTACACTGAGATGTGAAATACAAACATGTATTTATAAAGAGTTAAAGTGATTGAATAGAAGGTTAACTTTCTCTCAATAAATTAGATGTACAAAACTATAAACACAAATAGGTGCATACCCTTTACATTTTGGGCACAGTACGTTTCTAGAAAGAGATAGTTTCTTAGTTGCACCATTATAGACATCCTCCAAGGAGACCTTTAGAGAGTGCACCACATCTTCACCATGTTTTTGTCTTCTACCTCGAGAACTACCACCACCTAAGAGACAGTAGTAATAGTAAGTTGCTTAATATTGCAAGATGATTAACAAATGAAATAAGAATAAATTTAAAAGTGAACATCTCACCACCAAAGCTTGATCCTCCAAAAAATGACTCAAATATATCAAATGGATTATGAAAGGAGCCTCCTCCTCCTCCTCCCATCCCTTCTTTAAGGGCATCTTCACCATACTGATCGTACAGTTCTTTCTTCTCAGGATCACTCAAAACTTCATATGCTTGACCTAACTCCTTAAACTGATGCATGAATCAAATATTCAGTATTCAAACAGAGAAACCAAGTACAATGTGAAAGTTGGCAGGATGTCAAGTACCAAGTGCATAACATTTCATATAAACATATAGAATTAAAACACATAACATAGCTTGCTAAGTCTTTTGCATGCAGCATTAATATATACCATCTCTTCATAAATTACAATATATGAGGTTGTAATGCAATCAATAGTATAAAATGTCTAAAATTTATATGATCAAAATATGAACAGAGGTTCAAGTAGAGAGCTGAGTATTCAAATGGTATAATCAAAACAAAATGCATCTAAATATTGCTTTTACCTTTTCAGGATCTCCCCCCTTGTCGGGATGGTTCTTCATAGCAGCCTTTCTGTAGGCCTTCTTGATTTCATCTTCATTGGCATTCTTTGAAACTCCAAGAATGTCATAATATTTGGAGTTATCACTCCTCCTTGGTCCACCACGCCTAAACATGACTGCAGCACCTCAGAAAAACACTGCACAAGAAAGACAAAGAAATTATAAATTTCAAATTAAAAAAAAAATGGAAAAAGAGAACGTTTTTGCAGCTCATCAGTGTGGTAGTAGAGCATTCCAATTCTTTTGCTTTGCATGTGTGTTTACATTTACATTACAATCCATCTCATCCAGTTACTCAATAGCAAATACTCCCACTAAAGAAGCACCTATGAAGCCCAAATCATGAAAAACTCACTACACAGTTCACAACATGCATAAACTATTTTCACACAACAAAAAACCCACCGAAGTTAGAATCTTCAAAATCATAACAAGAGTCTCTCACCACCACCCCATCTAGAATATAAACTGCTCCCTTAATTTACAGTCCAAGATACCCAACCCACAATCAAGAAATCAGACAAATTTTCTAAATTTCCACACCCCAATAAAAAAAATTCAAATAAACAAACTTCGTCACAAACCAAACACAAATTCAAAACTTAAAAGGCAAACAATATAAAAGAAGAAAATGGGTCCAAACTAAGGTAGTTTATAAATGTCAGAAATTTCTCAACAAGAAACATATAAAAAGAGAAGAATCAATGATCAATACAGAGATCTAAGAAACTCAACCATCAAGAACCTTATCCCAATTGAAAGAACTAGTGAACAGATCTGAACCCTGAACATCAATTAACCGGAAAAGCTATGAATTAAGAAAAAGAACAAAAAAGAAAGCATACCACACACGGCCTGGTGAGAGTTACTCTTCTTTTCCTTTCCTTCAAGGGAGAAAGAAACCCTCGAAAGAGAAAGGAAGAGTAAAGGGAGAAGCGAATTGTGTTTAGTTTATTGTATTTATGGTGAATTGAATTTAGAATAGAAAAATAAATAAAAAAAAGGATTTTGTTGGTATCTGGCCGAGTTGCTAATACCACTTTTAACTGGGATTAGAAGAAATAATAACCCAACAGCAGAATTGTTTCTTTGTTGCCACTGTAAATAGCTATGACTAAGGTGGTTTTTACCTTGGTTAACACTTGGACTAGGTTGTGTTAATTTTGATTAACACTTGATTAAGGTTGTTTTTACTTTGGTTAATACTTAGCTTAGTATCGAAGCACTTTGTTACATGTTTGGGATTCGATTGGGCAAGGTTGGGGGGCTATGTAGAACGCTGGTAAACGACACGGCTGACTTAGTGAACCGAAATTGGTCACGCATGGCGGCGTCATTAACAATTCCCTCTTCTCGATGTCTTTGATGGGATAATTTTTTTTTTTTATTGTATAAAATAAATTAATTTTAACGGATAAATTTAGAATAAGAATATTTTTTTTATAAAGAAAAATATGTGAAATTGTAATTATCTAATTTTTTACAAGATTTTTATTTAATTTTTTTAAGTTGTGTAATATTACATTATTTTATAATTATTATTTTTACATAAGAATCTTATAAGATCTACGTTGTAATTAGTGGTTTATTATAAAAATATATATTTTATTTTTGTAATTTAAGTTTTATGATATCATGTATCCTTTATATTTAATATTACTTATAGTCCTTATAACGGAGATATTGTTCAATGTTGTTACAGAATCTCATTTCTCTAGTAAACTAACGAAATGAAATTTTGATTTATTCGTTTTATTTGATTATGTTATATACTTTCAAGATATTATAGTAACTTTTGCTGTAATATAAATATTTTCTAAAATTATGTTTTAATAATATTTTTTTAAAATTTTTAGAAGAAATGTAATTTTAAGACAAGTATAAGACATTTTAATTATATAAATTTTTTTATCATGTAAACATATATTAATAGATGATCTTATAAAACTCAAAACAAAGTAGATTATAAAGATTCACGTGTTACTTTTATAATTTATATTGTATGTACAACCAGATGCCCAAAACAGAATTTTTGTTTTATTATACTGTAAAATTTCAATTTTTTATTTTTATTATTTATGTTAATTTTTAATTAAATTTGAATAATAATAATAATAAGATGATGTAAGAATTCATGTTTTATTTTATTTTATAAATTATAACATCTTTTATTTTGATTTATATAAATATAATTGGGATATAAATAATTTTGTATTACCGTAATTTTTAAAATATTATTTTTTATTTTATATAAATTTATGTAAAAAAAATTATTTTATATAAATTATATTTCAAAAAATATGTTACAATAGAAAACTATTAGAAATTGTACATTGTAAACTCTAAATTATGTATTATACATTACAAATAGTAAACTTACATTCTCTTCTTTAACATTAAAAAAAAAAAAAAAAAAAAAAAAAAAAAAAAAAAAAAAAAAAAACCCAACAATCATCTTCATCTTCAATTTCAACTTAGAAAGTTAAATAAATAGATAAAATAAAATAAACTCAAATAAATAGAAAACAACCATTATTTCCGAACATAAGTTCCTTCTTACTAATAGAAAAATTTTCATCTTATACAGTAAAAAGGAATGTAATGTGATATGAGACATTTGAATACATTTATATAAAAAAAGTGGGAAGGATATTTGGATGCGATCTCTCAATAATATAAATTAAAATCATATAAATTATAACATTTTGTCATTATTAAATATAAGTCTTTGAATTACCATTTATCCATAATTTCCATCTTTTAAGTTACAAAATCACACAAATTTACAAATTTATAGCAAATAAATAAGATTGATTCTCATTAAATTGATGCAAATTTGAAAAAATATAATCAACACTAATTTAAATAAATATAAAAATAATATTATTAATTTTAATCAACACAAACTTTAATAAATATAAATAATAAAAATAATTAATGTTCACATCAATGTGATTGACACTAATTTTAATAAATATTGAAAATAAGTTAAATTAGTATGAAGTTAATATTAACCTTTTGTAGTGTAAAAAAAGTTAAGTTTTTTCTTTTGTTTTTTCATGATGATGATGAAAAGAAAACGGGTATGGAGAAAGTATATATACCACATGAAAACCCTTTGAAAGATGACTAAGGGACCCTTCCAAGTGACGAACTCAATGAGATCATAGCATTCTGTGCATAAATGAGATGATGCAGATATTCAATGAACCACTGCTGCACAATTGATGCAGAAATTTAATGCAGCAAATAACTAAATTTAATTTGCAATACTGCATAACTTGCAGCAAATAACTAAATTTCACCCTTTTTCATTTTTTTGTTTTTGTTTTTTTCATTTTCTTAGTTGTCTATTTAATAGGTTGAACTTTCTCTGCAGAGAGGTTTAATTTAGTTGTTGAATGTACTTTTTGTTTCTCTCCCTTAATCGTGTCTCTTTAGTCTTGTGTGTTTCTCCTTTGCATCCACGTTATTCTCTTCCATGCAAATAAGCACAAAACTATACAAGTGTCCTTTTTTTTTGTTTGAGTCTAGCCTGCATGTTTTTAATACTGCATTTATAGTCTACATCTTTCCTTTTTTTCAAAAACATGATATAAGTTTGAGTGATCATGTTGTTAAGAATGTTATTAATCAAAATAAGAACTATATTGATACTACTAGTGAAAAGACTAGTGAAAAGACTGATTAAGGGAACCAAGGGAACCAACATTCTCTGAACCAAAACAATTCGTTGGTGAGTTTTCATTTGAGAAGTTTAAAAAAGATAAAATATATTATGCATTTTTGGTATCAAGCAAGAGATCATGTTACTGATCACTCAGAGTCTCATTATACAAGTTTTTACAAAATAAAATAAAACATGTTACCATACCAAATAGCTCTCTCTCATATCACTCCTACACATGTAAGAATTGTTAAAACATCTTATTTAATTCTATACGATGTTTTATATATTTCAGAATTTTTATTTATCATTGATTATCTTAATTGCAAACTAAAGTAGAAAAATAATATTTCACGACATGATATTACCGCAGTTAATAGAAAATTATATTGAAAAAAAGCGTGGTGACATATTTGAAATTAAGTGCAACGATACCATCGCGGTTGCTGCTAGAATCACGATGGTAAGACACACAAAATTAAAAAAAAAGGAGATAGCATCGCGGTTGTAGTAAAAACCGTGGTGTTATGAGACATACCACCGCGACTGTTAAGGTGGTTTGTTAACAACCACGGTGGTAAATTCAATTTTCTTTTAAAAAAAGCAGCCTGCTGGTGCTGGTGTTATTGGTGCTGGTGGTGTGCTGGTGCTGCCTTCGTGTAAACAAAATCCATCTGGTTTTTTTTTTTAAGCAATACCAGATAGAGGACGTGACTCCCTTGAAAATGATTAGTCTAGATAAACCTCATACTTCTTGCAAGCATAAGAACAAAAGGCTTATATAAATACTATAGACACTAAAATTCTTAATAACAAAACCTGCAGTGAAGACCTATGACATCTCAAACATGGACATCCTTTTGACAAAGTGTTTCAATATATCAGTGATGTCTATCCTTACATTTCTTTTAAAGATAATAATATTTGTAATACTTGTCATCATGCAAAATAACATAAACTAGTAATAATCGTTCTAAGCACATATTTAATATATTTTATGATTTATATGGATATTTAGAGACCATTTGACATAGATTTTTTTTAATTGTGGTTTTTTTTAATTGTGGTTGATGATTATAGTCATTTTACTTAGGTTTTTCTTATAAGAAGTAAAGTTGAAACTAGAGAAGCTATATATATAGTCTTATTGACTTAATACACAATCAATTTGACATTACGGTTAAGTTTATAAGTTCTAACAATGGAAATGAATATGCTTATAAATATATGTACGATAAATTTGATATCATCCATAAAACTAGTTGTACGTAAACACGACAACCAAATACTATTGTTAAAAGAATGTATCGGCACATTCACAATGTCACCAGAACTATTCTTTTTTCAATCAAATATAACTGAAGTTTACTGGTCTTTTACTGTTATACTTGTTCATTTAATAAATATAATTCCTTATATTATTTTAACAAAAAAATATATAATGAATTGGTCTATAACAAATTACCTAATTTGTAGGAGTTAAGAGTGTTTGGTTCTTTATTTTTTGCTTGTACTATTGAAAGAAATAGGACCAAAGCTAGGATTAGCCAAAAAAATCTATCTTTCTTGGTTACAAAAGTTGAACAAAAGGTTACATTGTCTTGAATATTACTTGTTGAGAAACAATTGTTTATAGAAATATAAAATTTTATAAACATATTTTTCCTTATGTGAAGAGTAATAACAATAAAATAGAGAAAAAATTAATTGAACCTAATTTTGATTTTCTTCTTAAACCTATTTCCAGCCAAGTTTGAGCAAAATCTCTTAATACAACTGATGTTAGTGAAGATTCTCAAATTCTAAAAAGTTTAAATAGAAGTAGAAGAACTCCTAATTTTTTTGAAGCAATATCATCATTGTATTAATAGCTCTGTTGAAACAAACATTCATATATCTTATTTCTAACAATAAAAAACTTTCAGAGAGGATTTGTCATCATAATTTATTATGGAAAATTATAAAAAAAATAAAAAAAAAGGAAACAGTCTACAAAATTGAGTTAGGGTCCGAAAGTCAATTACGTGGAGGTATAGCACCCTACGACTCCATCCGAAAATGACACCTAATTAAATGACTAAAATGAATATGGTTGTTTAAAATGTTTATTTTACCAAAAAAAGAAACAAAAATGCAAGTAAAAAATATATTTTTATATTTTTTTGGTCCGACAAGGATTGACCTTCCATTCACAATAGAAAATCAGAGATCACATAATTCTACAGAAAACTTGTTTGTTGTGTTGGTATTTTTTAATTTCAAAAATTTCATATTTTTAAGATTTTACAATTTTCAATAATGAGTTTTTTTATAATGAAATGTGTCATAAAAATGGGGTGTACAAATAGACAAGTCGTTAGGTTTAGAACCCATGCTTTTTTTATAATAAGGTGTTATATGAAAATGAGGTAGCAAAGTTGTTGTGTTTAGAGCCCAAACTTTTTTTATAATGGGGTGTGGTATGAAAATAAGATGTGCCAATAACAAAGTTGTTGGGTTTATGAGTCCAAACCTTTTTCTTATAAAAATAAAGTGTGGTATAAAAATAGGGTGTGCAAATAAAAAAGTTGTTGGGTTTATGAGTTTAAGTTTTTTTTTTAATAATAATGAGGAGTGATCTAAAAATGGGTTGTGTCAATAGTAAAGTTATTGAATTTATGAGCCTAGGCTTTCTTTTTTTAATAAAAATGGGTTGTGTAATAACAAAGTTGTTAGGTTTAAAGAGCCCAGGCTATTTAAAGATTTTCAAAATGTGGGGTGCAAACAACAAATCTAAACTAGCCCAACTTTACAAATGGAGGATGCAAATATCAAAAAAGAGGAGGTGAGAACAAGAAGCAAGAAGACCCAACTTCAACCAAGGCCCAACACCTCCTCTTCTTCAAATTTAAAGTTTAAGCAAAATCTATTAATACAAATACAACTGATGTTAGTGAAGATTCTCATATTCTAAGATGTTTAAATAGAATAGAAGAACTCCTAATCTTTTAAAGCACTATCATCATCCTATTCATAGTTATGTTAGAAAAAAACTTTCATATATATTCTATTTCTACTATTATTAATTATGACAAATTGTGTGCAATCATCTCCATTATACTTTAATCATATCTTCCAATGATGAGCCTCAGTCTTATAGTGACATTGTGGAAGTTCCTGAGTGGTGTGAAACATATAAAAGGAAATAGAAGCTCTCGAATATAACCAACTTGGTTCATGATATATCTATGTTAAGACTTTATTCGGCAAATATACTGAATCACAATTAATATAGTGAATTAAGTAAAGATGTCGATTCCTCAGGGAACAATTCTGTTTTAGAATTTCAGTGTCACTACTCAATAAGCAAATTCATTTTTAAGATGATTTGATAATAATTCAAGTCAAGAAACATAAACCAACAATTAAAAATAAGTAACAATTATAAAAAGGAGTTTGCAAGATCTATAAGGACTCTAAAATTGAACTTCATCTATCTCCCTCATTCATATTTTGGATTTTCTAAAAACATACAATATCCGTAACTACTCACAATTGATGCACATATAAAAATCATTCACATTGATTCCTCTGATATGAAATTCATAAGGAAATTTTCTAAACACTAATCCCTCAGCTATTTAGTAAATTACCTAACATTAAGAACAAATGTTATATGCAATCAATACATCGAAACCTATCCCTAGTATTCCAATATATTAAATATTTTCAGCTAGGTCGGAAACTCAAAAGTACTTCTCAGTTAAATTTAAGAATCAAAATCAAAACTCTATTGATTAGATAAAATCTAACATTAAGCACAAGATGAAAATACCAATTGAATAGAAACTGAATATTATATATAAAAATCACCAAAATATGAATGAGTTCAAAAGATTACATTCAATCCCAAAGATGAAGAATTAGCTACCCATGGTAGCCATTACAATCCAATGAAATGAATATTGCAAGAGGAGAAAAAAATCTTGATTCTTAGTCGTCCGCCTCGTCCTCTAGGTCTTGCCTCCGTTCTCCAGGTCTTGATTCCGTCCTCTCGGTCTTGATGCCTTCCAAAACCATAAAAATCTCCTTTTAAACTTGGTTTTAGGCCTAGGTTAAGTGGCTTTTCTTTTGGGCCTTTCTCTATTTTAAACTTTTTATTTCTTTTCTTCATGAATATTCCAATCTATCATTTTCTTCATTCTTTTATACCTGAAATTTCACAATAATTGAGATTAAATTATTTCCTTTAACTCAGGACTGAAAAATATAAATTTAAATCCAAAAACTCTAAAATTGGGAGTAATTACTATTTTAAATAACACTTAAATGTACTCAATATTTCTCATGTATAAAAATACTCAAAATTGGTACTTATCAATCTACCTCATGCTAAAATTCTCACTGGATGTAAATGGGTGTTCTGAATAATTAAAGTACAATGTAGATGGTAAAGTAGAAAGACACAAACTAAATTGGTCCTGAAGGTTACACCTAACTCTAAGGCATTGATTACATGAAAACTTTCTCTCTAATTGCAAAGCAACTATAATCAAGTTACCTCTTGCTTTAGATTCTATTCATAATTGGCATTGACAACAAATGGATGTAAGTAATGTTTTATATGCTACCACCTCCTAGATTGGTTATTTCAAAATTTAGTCAAGTTGGTAAGTTTAGAAAATCCTTATATCATCTAAAATAAGTAGGTAGGCAGTGATTTTCTAAGTTACCTTCCTTTCTAAAAGGCATTAATTTTATTCAATCTAGTGTTTATTATTCATTATTCACAAAGAGAACGTGTAATTCTTTCATCATTTTCTTTGTGTATGTAGATGATATAATACTTTCTGGGAGATTTTTTTTCAAAAATACAACATGTCACACAAATTCTTGACAAAACCTTCAAGATAAAAAGACTTAGGAAAACTTAATTACTTCTTTGGCCTTGAGGTGTCCCAATCAGTATAGGTATTGTGACGTCCTCAAATTATCTTATTACTATTATTATTATTATTATTATTATTATTATTATTTATTATTATTATTGTTATTATTATTATTATTATTATTATTATAATATATATTATGACTAAAATTTTCACAACTAATTATTCAAAGAGTGGGTATTGAGAAGACTTAACTTGAAATTATTTACTATTATTTCAATTTACAGAATATACTAAATGTTTTATTTGATCCATACTCTTGCCTAAAAATCAATCTCAATCATACGGAGTTCTTTTTATATTGTTTGTTTATTCTCGAATTCAAAATAAATAAATAAATAATTATTTTTTTTGACAATTATATGTAGAGTAAGTATATACGACCATTTAGTGCAAAACATTTTGATGTGACATATACATGTATAGATTATATTTATATAATGGATATGTAAATGAATATTTTATATAATGTAGTTTTGTATAATGTAAACTTAATGATTTCTAAGATTGTAATATTTTCTTCAATATACACATATTTTACATAATTGTTTCACATATATTCTTTCTATTATACAAAATTCTTCCTTATACTAATTATATAATATGTTTCTTATCATTAGTTTACATTATCTTGTTGGTAGGTATAAATTGATCAGGAGATTATTGTATATTGTCAGTGACAAGAACAAAGTTACAACTACAGTTCCATCCAACCCTAATGGAATGTCCTGATTTTGGGCAAAGGTCAAATTGGAATTTGCAATTCTTTTAAAAGACACATAATTCTCAACTACATTAGTGCTCCAGCCATATTACCCGAGAAATAAGCCAAGATATCAGCAGTGAAGGAGCATCCATCAATCTTTGATCTAAAATTTGATTTAGTTCATATTCAAAAAACAAGAGAAAAAAAAGGAAAAAGTGATACATAAGTTGTGAAATTAAGTTCACATATAAAACAATTTATAAATAAAATTTTCAGATTTAAGAAAGATTTGGAGTAAACACTACAGTGACTAGTCAGGACAAATAAGCATCTACACAATCACCTCTGTAATTCAAGATGATTACATATTGATTAACATCCACTCATTTAAATCTCCAAGGATTAAACCTTCATCTAACAAGTTCTCCAAATCACTATGTACGTCATGATCATGAGACATATAAAATTAAAATCAATACAATAAAACCGATGTAATAAAAATAGGGAATATAGTGAAACCAATGCAGCATATTTTTTGAATAGTAAAATAGTGAATTTGCAGTGAATTTTAGTGAAACCAATAAAAATTTTAGTGAAATGAGAGTATTGCAACAAAGATTAAAGAAGGTGAGGTTAGGGAGGCCTCCGTGGAAAATAAAATTACAAATCAATTAAATATTATGTCTCATTTCCCTTATCTATTTGTTGGAAATCAAGAATTTTAACCCCTTGATGCTTTTCTTTTTCTTTAACTTTCTTAGATGATTTATGCATTGAGTATCTCTCTAGGAAAATTTGGTAATAACTACTTCTAGTGTAGATTGAAGTTTTTATTTAGATTCTAAGTATGATTTGAATTTTAGTTTATGTAATCATGAGGTCAAAAGTAAAATAAGGGTGGACTTATGTCCTTTTAGGTCATTTTCTTAGTTTATTATTATCTATTGCATTTAATGCTCGTAAATTTTTATGTTTTCTGTATTTGTCTCTTCATTTAAGTTAAATTTTTATTATTAATATGATTACTCATATTTTACAAAAAATTAGGTAGATGTTTTCTATAATTATTAATTGATTGAGGAACTCATCAATCTCTTCATTTAAGTTAAATTTTTATTATTAATATGATTACTCATATTTTACAAAAATTATATAAATGTTTTCTATAATTATTAATTGATTGGGAAACTCATCAATTAGTTTAAGAATCTTACTTTCACTCTTTCAAAATCCTTTCAGATTTAATTTTTCTCACATCTTGATTACACATTTGTTTAGACTTGAATTAATTAAAATAAACTTATGGTTAGATACAAACTAGCTTATAACTGTTTCATATAGGTAAATATTTTATGTATTCAAATTCAACTGTTTAGGTTAGAAAAATAGTTAAATTATAAGAATTGGTCTTTAAAATTTGACCTTACAAAATGATCTCTTAAAATCCGAACACAACTTTCTACCATCCCAACACCCAAAATGGAATAGCTAAGGTCTTCTCCCAAAATTTGAATTCATAGTCATCTTCCAAGATCCAACTTTCTAAATTTCAAACCGACTTCCTACCATCCGAACACTCAAAATTAAATTGTCAAGGTCATCTCCCAAAATCTAACTTTCTAAAATGCAAACCAACTTTCTACCATCCGAACACCTAAAACCAAATTGTTGGGTCATCTCCCAAAATCTGACTTCCTAAAATCTGAACCGACTTCCTACCATTCAAACACCCAAAACCGAATTGCTAAGGTTATCTCCCAAAATCCAACTTTCTAAAATTCGAACCAACTTTCTACTATTCAAACACCTAAAACCGAATTGCTAAGATTCTCTCAAAATCCGAATTCATAGTCATCTCCCAAAATTTGACTTCCTAAAATCTGAACCGACTTTCTACAATCCAAACACTCAAAACCGAATAGCTAAGGTTATCTCCCAAAATTCGATTTCATACCATCCTAACAAACAAAATTGAATTGCTAAGGTCATCTTCCAAAATTTGACTTCCTACCATCCGAACACTCAAAATTGAATTATTAAGGTCATCTCCCAAAATCCAACTTCTTAAAATCCGAACCAACTTCCTACCGTCCAAACACCCAAAACCGAGTTGCTAGGATCATCTCCCAAATCTGAATTCATAGTCATCTCTCAAAATCCAAGTTCCTGAAATTCAAACTAACTTTCTACTATGAACACTCAAAACCGAATTGCTAAGGTCATCTCCCAAAATTCGAATCGACTTCCTATCATTTGAATATCCAAAACCGAATTATTAAGGTCATCTCCCAAAATTCGACTTCCTACCATCCGAATAACCAAAACTGAATTGTTAAGGTCATTTCTCAAAATCCAACTTCCTATCATTCAAACCGACTTCTTACCATTCAAACACTCCAAACCAAATTGCTAAGGTCATTTCCTAAAACTCAACTTCCTAAAATCCGAATCGACTTCCTACTATCTGAATACCCAAAACCGAATTGATCTAAATAGTCATATATATAATTTTCTTTAAAATGAAAATTAATAATAATAATAATAATATATTTATATTTTCATAATATTACATGTGTTTATGTTTCTCAACTTAAATATGTACTTGATATTCTTAAAAAATTGAAGTACTTGCAACCAAACCTTGTTGTACTCCTGTAACCAGATTTATTTAAAAAAAACACTCTTAAAAGATATAAACATGTATCATTAATTAATTGGTAAGTTGTTATATCTTATTAATACTATACCATAGATTCTATGTTATTCAATTCTTTAAGTCAAGTCACTTTTTACATGCTCTCACCATAAGCAATTTAAGTGTTGTTCAACATATTGTGAAGTATAATTTTCTTGGATATAAGACCTTTTTATTCCAAGCAATTTATACATTCAAATTAAAAGGTTTATCTATCGAACTCAAACCGGACAACATGTCCTCATATATTGGACATTCAATCAGTTTTTTTTTTTTTCATCTTCATTTTCGTTGGATCTTCTCTCTTCTGCTAGAAATCAAAGTTGTATAGTCTACTATCTCTATATCTTCTTCTTAAACCTAACATCGAGTTCTTGTTGCTCTCACATATAAAATACGTAACACGTGTTATTTGTTGCTCTCACATATAAAATACGTAACACATGTTGTTTGTTGCTCTCATATGTAAAATACATAACACATTATAATCAATCGGAAACACACATAACATATAATCCTAGTTTTCATGATCAAACAAAACATGCAGTGTTTGTAAACAATTATATACCAAGTTGTTTCCGTTACTTCTTATCTCATCCCTAAACCCTAAATATATTTACAAAACCTATCTGAACTATAAAACTTTAACCTCGTCGCAACGAAGCTCGGTCTGATAAACATATACCATGCTGCTGCTTGAGGGAGGTTTTGAGTTTCGCACTTTTTTTTTTTTTTTTTTTTTTTTTTTTTTTTTTTTTTTTTTTTTTTTTTTTTTCTGGAAACAAATGCTCAACAACTACCACCATGTCTGAAAGTAATTTATTTTGTTTTATTTTTGTCCTACTGGATTTTTTTCTCATCCAAACGAGTCAAACTAGTTCGGTTTATGATGTTTATGATATGGTGATCTGATAAAAAAATACGAATTTTCCGTTATATATGAACTGTTTTCATAGTATATAAACATGAAATGTGAACTTATTACAAATAATTTATTTTGTTCGAATACGTATTTAAATCTTATTATTTAATCGTTATATGAAAAATTCTGTAAATAGAACTTGATGTATAATGGAATCCTCAGATTCTGAACCATTTTTCCAAACTTTTATACACCACACACTGCACACACACAAACAAGCCAAAATATCAGAATGGAAATTTGTATATACAATTTATTTGTTTTGATTTGATCCACAATTTATTTCTTTGTTAGTTACGATTTTTTTTCTCTATTACTGACTCTTCCTATAGGTCTTTTCTATCTATAACCCTTTCTTATTCCATTTTATCTCTAACACTTTTTTTATTTAAAAAATTGCATCCAAATTATTACAAAATGTGATTGAAAAAAATTATGAAAGTGAAAACATTAATTTTTGCGGGTCAAAATAACTTAAACGGCATTTTTTAAAAAAAAATTAAATCATAGTTGAACTCTAAGAGCATTTTTTTTTTCAAATTAAAAAACTTACCAAGTTGCTAGTTCGGATAAGAACTCCTTAGGTTAGCATTTTTTTTAGAAAAGAAAAAAAAATAAAAGTCTCATCAAATAAAAGAAATTCTATTACTGAAAAATTATTCTCCCAACAAAGAGTGTCATTCTTGTCTCCAGAAGGATTTCGGTAACACATCAAAGAGTGGATTGAAGTAGTAATTGGCAAGTTGAAGTGTTAACACATTTGGAGGAATAATACCTTTGAGTTTGACAAATACAAAGTGATATATTGATGTATCTTGAATTTATTGTAATTATTAACACTATTTGAATATTGTAACGAATAATTGAATAAGTTTACTGTGGTGGATATCATACAACTCTTTATGAAGCTAACCAATTCATGATAAATTTACTCTCTTTTATTTATGTATAAATATATGTCTCATGGTTAATAATTTTACAAGACACTTTTTATATCTAAAGAAAATAGGATAAGGAAAGATCTTATGCTAATTTTAAAATATTTAGGAATGGCCAAAAACCAAATAAGTTAAGCGTGACCTTAGGTATTTCCACCACAGTTTTTGTGTGTGGAAGTTTAATTTTTTTATTTTTTATTTTTAAATTGAGAGCATAAGGAAGCGGGAGAACTGGTTCAAAGATGTCAATGATGACAAACACGTTGAAAAAACTAAAGAAAATTAGTGTCGTTTTTTTTATAAGTCAAAGGATGTATTATTAATCGTATGTCTGACAAAAACACATGTGCCATAGTTTACCACAGTTTAAAATATAGGCAATTGTGCAAGAGAATTCAAAAATACATCACAGTCCAAAAAAACTACCAAACTAGAAAAAAAATAGTGCCAATTTAACGATACTAGTATAATTTTCTTAGATGGAACTTTATCACTTGCTTTGTTGTGAAGAAGGAAATTTCAATATTTTTGTGACGTAAATATATTATTTTGAAAAGATATGGTGGGGATGATAGAAGATTATCAAAGGGATGGATTTATAAGTTTTTTAGTATATTGAAGAATATGGAGGAAATGAAGAGGGAAAGTTGCGAATAATGGAGAGGCAAAGCAGAGAGACATGCATGGACAGAGTATAGACATAATATATATCGGTAATCCATCCATATCTGTACCTAATTATGGGCTCACTACTTTTCTTTCTCTTTTCCACACCAGACGGTCCCTACTACAATACTCATAGGAATGTTTGCCTGTGTCTGCCATAGTTTTTTTTTTTTTTAAAAAAAAACATAAAACTAAATAAATATATCTTTATACATATATAGTAAGGCTAATTTAAAGCACTTGTTCTCAACAAATTACTTATATATTCGGTATGGTTGAATGTTTGTACTCTCTTTTTTTAGGAATAATGGTTAAAATTCTATATCAATAAGAACTTAAGTTAATTTGAGAATAAATTTTATTTTATAAATTAGTTTTGTAAAGATATTTTAGACTTAAATTTATTAATAAATATAATATCTAAGTTTATTTTAATAAAATTTATTCTACTTAAATAATTTAAAATATCTAATTCTAACTACAAAAGAAGAAATCTGCATATTAAAATCTGATATGAACATTCAAACTCAATTTCACAAAACTCAATTTCACAAAAAGAAGAAATCTGCATATTAAAATCTGATATGAACATTCAAACTCAATTTCACAAAACTCAATTTCACAAAACTCAATGAGAAAGTCCAAGTTCACAAAATGAAAAAAAAAAAAGAAATGAAGTCTAGGATTTAATTCAAGACTTAGGTGGGTCCATGGCTAGAGGAAGACTTAACAAGATCCAAGAAGTTTTGCAATACAAGGTGACCTATCTGCTAAAGGCTCAACTATTAAAGGACAATTATATGGAGGAGACTAGACTGATTATATATCTAATGGATGAGAGTAGACTGATTACATATCTAACCGGCTTAGAAAACTAAGAGAAGTATTAATAAGGATCTTAATTTATTTTATTTTATTTTTATTTATTTACTTTCAAATGAGATAGACTCGTAACCTAGATGTGTATTCAAACATTTTTGTGAATTCAAAAGGACAAATGACATAGTTTGCAAACTGGTGAGAGTAAATTTTCCAGGTTCTTAATTAAATCAATTCTTAGACTTATCAAGGGTAAAACTATTTCCTTGCAACTTATGGCTTCAGGAAGCAATTCAAACATTTTATCAAGCACGTGGAGGACAACTTAGATTTTTGAAGATTAGCTCAACTATAATTCGGGACGAATTTTCTTGAAGAAAGGGAGGATGTGATCTGAAAAATATAACAAAAAATATAAGTTTTTTTATTTTTTTTATGTTTAGTTTGAACTTAGAGAAGAAATGAATTTTTCTCTTCATCTTCTACTGAGTCTATATAAAGACATCTATATATTGTACTTTATTTTGGGCAGATTTGGGATAAATAGAAATTTTTGGGAAAATCTTGATTAAGTATGTCATATCTCAATAGATGTTTCTCCTTTTCTTATTCTAAAATAACACTTCATAATTTACTCTTGATGGCACATCAGGATTCATCAAAGGGAGGGGGAGAGTTTTTCTTTTGGAATTGCTTATCTTGTGAGCTAGGTCACAAGTGGTGATTATATCATGAATTTGAGTGGAGCAAGATTCTTTCCAATTCCTAGCATTGGTTCTTATCTTGTGGACTAGGTCACAAGTGACGAATCATCATCTTGTTTATCTCATAGATTTTGGTGGGTGTTGTTCTATTTTCTATCAAAAAGTCACTCCTTAAAGCTTGAGTGAAATAATCTTAAACTCAAGTCTTTCCTCCGTTACTATAAATATTTCTAGCCTTTTGTCCATTACTATAGACATTTTCAACTTCAATTTTATACCTCCGGTTTAGAAATTCTGCACTCCAGTCAAACGAAACAAGGAGCAGATCCAATAAAAGTGATAGGAGAAAATGATATGAAAAAATTAAATATAAATATATCACAATAAAACCTAACAAAAAGTGACTACAACTAAAAATTTAGTCAAACCTAAATGATAAATTGATGGATTCATTTCAATACGTGGATTAAGGTGTATATATTTTGTGAAATTGCCAGACCATATAACTTTATAGCTGCCACTTAACATATTCTATAAAAAGATTGAGATATTCCTAATATTTGATTTATTTATTATTAAAAAAACACATGAAATATACATGTTTTAGTATGAAGAATATATTTTTGATATCTCAGGTCAACTAAAAGTACTATAATTAAACTAGAGTTACGGGAGAATCAAAATATAGAGTAAAACAAAAAAAAAAATTATTATAATTTTTGTTTATGTATCTAAAGAGATCTTTGACTAATAGAGTTATAAGGAATAGTTCTTGCATTAATGATTGGATTGTCCATTAAAGTACAAAAGAGGGAGAGGAAGAGATATTATTTATTATAATCTTTATTTTTAAGATTTTTCATCTTCTTTATTATTTGTTAACATTATTGTTTATTTTCACTAATTTTATAGTTGAAGATTTTATTTTATCTTTTTATTTTTTATTGATCAATGTGTATTTCTTTATTTTTTTCTACTTGTAATGTTTACTCCTATATTAAATTTCTTTTTACATAAAAAATATTTATGTTTCATTTTTATTTTATTTTTTTACGATATCTATTTTCATTGGTGTTTTTCATATAAAGATTTCCAAATAAAAATTATTTAATTATTTATTATTGAGTTGTTATTTTGAAATATTCTTTTAACACAAAATTATGAGTAAATGGTTAAGATTTGAACCCGAGCGGATAATTCTAATTACGTAGTCGTAAGTCAAATAGTCAAATTAAAGGATTTATTTAAGTGAATAACTGAGAATATGTCTTTTTCTTTTTTACAAATGAAATATTCATCTATTTTATTATTGATGATTTGTCCTTCCTTTTAATATCCATCTATTTCATTGATCACTTATTTTTATGAGGACTTTTTTTTTTTTTTTTTTTTTTTTATTTTTTTTTTTTTTATTTTTTTTTTTTTTTTTTTTTTTTTTTTTTTTTTTTTTTTTTTTTTTTTTGTAATGAAGCTTATTATTTTAAAGATATTTTTATTTATAAAACTTAAATTTGAGAGATTACTAAAATTGTTTGAATTTAATTGTATTTAACAAACATAATGTTGATAAATTTGAACGTTTGTTTAAGCTTCTAAATATTATTTAAAATTTGTGAAAATATTTTTTTTCATAAATTTTATATAAATTTATTTTCATTTAATTAAGATTATAAATTAAATTTTTATTTTAAAATATAATTATAGTATTTTGAATATAGAAGTATGAGTTTAAGATCTCAATTTTATAAAATTTTCTATTAAAGTATCATCATATAGCAATGAATTTAAATCTAGGATCTTAATAGAAAAAAGTTATGTATTAAAAGCCACTTTTATCTAATAAAATATTAAATGTTTTTAAATTAAAGTGTAAACAACATATTAAATATGATCCTATAAGATCTTTTTGTATTGAAGGAAAAAGTAACCTATGTCTTAAAAATGATGCAATCAAACCTACAAAAAGATAAATTAAGCCTGTGTTAATATTTGCATTCGAAATTAACTCATAATGTTAGATTCATTTATAAGTTGTTAAAGTTAAAGTAGCTTAGAAACAAATCATTGGTACAGGTAGAGCTCATAGCCGAATCTCATAAATAAATAGTTGAAAGTAAATATTTCATGAATGAATCTATAACACAAAAAGTAATATTTTAGATAATTAGTTTTATTTTTTTCTCCAAAATTTAATAAGAAAGTGAAATAAAAAAATTATGATTAAATTTAATTTTAAATAAAAAATGTTTTTTCTTTTGTAATAAGATGAATTGAATAGGGTTTTATCTAAACACTTGATAAAACGTTCCCGAAAATTTATATGTTGAATTTTTGAACATAAAAGTTATTAAAATAAATTTGAAACAATTTAAAGAAGTTATACAACATTTTCATAAATTTAAATAATTAATTTTCATAAAAATATCCTTCGAACTCTTTTATATTAAATATTTGACATTAAATTACTACAAAATAGGTGTTAAATTGTACTTGTAATTATATGTAGTATGAAATGATATTGTTTTTAGTTAGTATTTGCAATTTTTAATTTGAAATTGCATATCAAGAAGAAATTAATGTAATTGTAGTATTGTTGTTTTCTAAAGAATTTTTTTTTTTATCAATTGTGTTTACAATTAATATAGAAAAGGAGACTTCTAAGAACAATTGCTGTAGAAATTCCACAACCAATTAAAAAAAACCCAATATTTGTTGGACCGATTCTAGATATTTATTTGCAAAACCAATAAAAAAGTATAAAAATAAATTATACTTTATAAAAATTATTGCATAAAGGGAATAAACTAACAAAGGAACATTTTATCTGAAAAAAAAGCAAAACAAACGTTTTTATATCAACAAATTTTCTTTTGTCAGTTAATGTCAATATGTATTTGGCATCTATAATCCTAGAGTAGATTCAACAATAAAAAAACATTTAAACACGACCAAAAGAAACTCGTTCAATTTCAGTGTGTAGTGCAATACACTGTATACGCTAAAAGAAAGAAGCTTATGGACCCCTACCAAAATCACAATAATCAGTTATATATAAAATTAATGTAAAAGCAGCAAGGGTATTTTGGCATGAATTGTAGATGATTATAAATTGATTCAAGTAGTTGTTTTTTATCAGCAATCAAAAGTTATATCAAACAAGGAGTGAGTTGTTTAGGGTATAATGTAGGTATTATTTAAAAAAAAAAAATCGTATTGAAAATGCTGTCAAACATTTAATATAATACAGTTAATTATACTGACTTTTTTTTTTATTTGGTACTCATAAGTTTATAGTATGCATATTAAATATATTTTATGAAAATTTAAAATCACTTAACAAGTAGATGATAAACAGTTACCATATTGTTAATTAATTTTATATATATATATATATATATAATATTTACTTTTCATTATATGTCTGTAGGCATATATAAACATTAGACTTTATTTTAAAAGGCAGGGATGATGGTGATTAATTAAAGAATATTTTAACGTTTGCATATGTAATCGTTAGATTTTGTTCTTTTTAGTAGAAAAAAGACAATTACAAAAATTCTAATGCATTAAAAATTGTACTTCTATCGATTAATTATTTTATGCTAATCTGGAGAAAATTTAAATAAATATTATAAATATTTGTTTTGTTTAATTTCAATAAGAAACTAACATTTAATTTTAGTATTTAGACATAACAGCAACTAATCATAATTAATCAGAAAGTACAAGCATATAAATCTATATGATAAAATATTCAAGTCATGTTATTTATTAATGATGTAGTCCTTAACGCGTAATCTCCACTAAATTCATTATCCAAGATTCCATCTATTTGTGGGTGAATGAGAAAAGGCTAACAAGAAGATGACAAAGGAGCGTAATTCGCTTAAGAAATGATTGTACAAAGTTTTGAACATGGTGGATCGATTCATCTTCCCTTCCGTGCAAGATCAAGCCTTGTAAACAAAGGAAGAAGACTTGGAAGAGCAATAGACGGAGAAGAGAACAATAGAACAGAAGTCCATAAGTTCAATATTTTCTTTTACAGGAATCAATGTCTATTGTATCAGCAATCAACACTTAATTGCAAGCACCAAAGGAAGCAAGAAGGAAGAAGAAAAGGTGAATTCAATCAGGTAATCTGATACACAAGCTCTTCGATATAAATATATGTTTTGTGTTTCTCTATTTTTTGGTTTCTGACTGTGGGTGGAAGGAATAATGGAGGGGGAGAACAATAAAGAGGGTATTGAACTCACTCATGAATCACAGAGCGAAGCACAGGTGGGTCTGGTTCAGTTTACGCCGAGCAGCACTTCCTTCTTGTGAAAGTTCCTGTGGCAGCCGCAAGCCGCACACGTAAGCGCTGCACTCGTTCCCTCGCCGGCGCTAGCCATGAATTCCCTGCAACCATCCACAGCGTAACCTCCCGTGTTCGCTGCATGATTCTTCTGGCACTCCCCGTATCGAATATTCCCCACCGCTGAAGACGTGGCGTAATCTCTCTTCACCACCACCTGTCTCTTTTTCATCTTCGCAAAACCCTAACCACCGCTTGATTGCGCACCCACACAGCACAAAACTGAGTCACAGATCGATCCTTTCAGTTCATCATTTCAACCAAAACGAACCAGAAAACGGGAGTGATATAGAGAGAGATGTATATATAATATAATATAAGGCGCTAGCTGTGTCTATATACAATTAATATATAGTTGGTGAGTAACCCTAACCCTAGCGTGTAGATTTATAAATGGCTGGGCATAGGGGCGAGGAGGCACTAGGTAGGATGAAGAGATGGAAAATGTGAGCACCATTCATGAAGAGTTGACGATAAAGTTTTTGGTGGTCTAAATGAAATTAATTTTCAAGAGGGGTATGTATAGGGACAGGCACAAAAGGAGGAGGGGTGGTTAGTGAGGAAAGCATTAATGATTATTGGTACATGAGCCAATGAAGGAATAACACATGATGAAGAGGGAGCGGTGGTTGTTTTAATTGGCCACAACGCAAGAGAAAGGCTCAATTGTGTGTGTTTATTGCACGAAGATCACCTGTTTGTTTTGGATGTATATATAATAAGTAACGGCAAGTCTGAGTACAGCTAGGTGGCGCCCTCTGATTCAGAAGAGGACAAAACTTAAAATGGGAGCTCAAGGAGGGAATGCTTGTCCTCACACTAGCCATACAACCCTGGACTTGTCTTCCACAATTGATAGCTCACCTATCTATCTCTCTTCCAAAACAAGAAAAAATCAAAAAACTGCAACAAAACAATACATTTCGCTACCCTAAGGCAAAATTTGGCACCAATTTATGAATATCATCATACCATGAGATGAGAGTAAATTGGTTTTGCCCCTAACCTCAAAGATTAAACTACCTCAGTAGACTCAGCCGCTAATTTTATATCTGCAGTGGGTCCAATTTGATACTCAAAAGGGAGATTGCTGGCCCTTGCTACTGTGACAACAACTCTTGTAAGATTCTAATAATTATAAGACCATTCCCCCACTCTCTTATATGAAGTGTGGACCCTTATCTTCTCTCCTTTGGTTCAAATCAAGGACAACGTCATAATTTTTCTAAATTTCACTTTTATATGCTGGCCAACAATAGCTATCTGCCATCATCAAAGCTATTAGCTAAAACAATTTCTTTCATTTTTGTGTTGTTATTATTGTTTATTAATTTAACCAGAAAAGATAGGATGATTGAACATGTCCTCTGACATGTGTATATTTTTGGTTTTCACTGCATGGCTTTGCAAATATATAGGACGAACTGAAATACGTACAAATTAGAAGAAGGGAAAGAAAACAGAAGTGACCAACCGGCCGCTTCCACAAGATCTGCGTATTCAGGATTTTGAAATATTCTTATTGTGCTAGGATTGGATGGGGAAGAATACGAAACCATAGACATGTTTGATGTTGAAAGGCATGGATTCTTCAATTAATCCATGAGTAATACATGTTCAAGCAGGCATGAGGAGCCTCCACCAACACCATCTCAAAGTAAAGAACTAGAAAGGACAAGCCCACAATGGGTCAGTAACATGTGCACATTTGAGAAGATGACAAAGGACAAGGACTCGTGCTTGTCAATCAGACATGGACGTAACTCGTTTACATTAATTAGACTATTAGAATTGAAAAATGCACCCAATTAAGAGATGATTAATTGAAAATCATTCTCAATTTGGCTGCTCTCTTTAAAAAATAACCCTAATTAATGATATATTTGACCTATAAAGTTTGTTTTAGTAGATGCCATCGTTGATTAAAAGTAAAACTTGTATGAAGAACCTCAAGTATCAGTATATTTATACATTGAGATAGATATATAGCTTCATCCATATTGTGTTTATGGTTATGAGTAAAGTACTATTACATTAATGGCAAGAATTGCAATGCATATATAATATATATGGGGAAAGGAAAGGGAAAGGGTTTTGAAGACAATGGCATAAGTTTGCCAGCGTTGAGATGTGAATTGTGTATAGCTTTCTAGTAGCAGAATTTATGAAGGCGTTGAACAATGTGCTGTGATGCCTGGCTGTATAGTAATCTGTCCTTTTGGCTAAGGTCAAGCACTGATAGAAGTGTGTGTGGCTGTTTAGTTCCATTGAAGACTATGCGTGTAGGGGGCACTACTCCCATATTGTTCTCACTCACACACGAACCATTACCCATGTCTCCATGTCCTGCAGAAGCCAAAATTTCGTTATCCTACGGAGAAACCGTTCTAGTACCTACCAAATGTCAACCAGATTATATATATAATTATACGTTCAGAGAAAATTCTTAAGGCATTGCTTATGCTGTTTAATTAACTGCTGAAAAGATTGAAATTAAAGATCATACAAATTTGCCTCTAATTTACAAAATCTTATTTTTTATATATAGCGATAAAGGGTTGTTATTTTGATGTAGAATTCAAATTTGTAGTATGTCTAAAATTTACAATTAATGATAGAAAAGCACTTGACTCAGGTGTGGTCATGCAATACAAGACTCTTATCAGTATATGTTTGGTGCTGCTTTTGCCACACACAAACATCCGTTTGGAAACATTCAATGCGATTTTACTATTTCAAAACACGTTTGGAAATAAAAACTTTTGGCCTTACGAGGTCAAATGTGATTTAACAGAAGCAACTCTAAAGTAACTTCTGTGTTGCGTTGAGAATTTGCAAAACACAACTTTTTTAGATAAAACCAAATTTAAAGTAGAAAAATACTTTGCTGTTAAAGTTATTATATAGTGAAATTTCTAAAACCAAGTTTACAAAGTCTAAACACAGTTTTTTTTTTTTTTTCTGAATGATAAACAGCTATTCATTTAGCTTTTGACCTGTATTTTTCATGATGTTAATTACATTATTAAAGAGATTACGTATTAATATGTTATAGAACGATCTGTTAAATACAATGAGTCAAAATCATTACACGATATAGATTACCTATATTGCTTATATAGTGGTTTTAACCGGTATTATTATAGAGTATTTTTTAACATTAAGAAAGCCTTTTATCCATAATAATGTCATGAATTAAGTTTTAAAAATTCTTGTGATGATGGGTAGACATATATGGGAAATTATCATTAATTTCTGTAAGAATATATTTGTTACATATATCTATATGAATTATTGTCTTGGTTAAGTAACGGTATATAAACTCAAGGAAAGAGTGCAGAAGCTCCGTCGGATTTTTATTTTTTTTTTTTGTTAATGAGAGATAATTGATTGTACTAAAAGTGTGTCAACTTAGATACTTTTCAGTTGTGCATATTATTTAGCTGGAGAGATAAAGATATGTGATAAAGAAAGAGATTGGTGGTCACTTTAATGTTAATTGACATTTAGATAGCGAAAGAAAGAAAAGTATTTTCTTTATATAAATTACAAATACTTTCTATGAAAAATAATAGTATTCAAAATAGATAAGATGATTGTGAACAAAATTGCTAGAGAAAAAAAAAATTTGAGGAGCAAAAGATTTTTATAACAAATTTGAGGGCTAAAAGATAAGTTATTTAGTCATCTATTTTTCATATGTAAAGTAGCACAGAATGCTGTGTGGAACCATTGTAATGAATGGTTTGGGTAAGTGGGGTGCACCACTATAATATTGATAAACATTTTCAATAGTTTTATGCCCTCAATCTAACTAAAAAATGAAACGCATTGAGGAGATGTTTGTGGATGGTTGCTAAATGGACCACTTGAAACCAGAAAAATAGCATCATGGGATGGTAGATGCAATTGAAATTTTTACTATTGCACAACTTAAAACACGAGGTTGGATAATCAACAACATCTAAAATTATTATTTTTTATTTAGATTGATATATAAATCCTATAATGTGCTTAAAATCTTTGAATTAAATTTAGAGTGTAATGACTTAGTGTTGGTCATTGAGACAAATGAACCTTGTACTTCCAGATCTTTCTATACCTGGAAGTGTTTTTCATTAGGCTGACTACATTTCAACTACAATAGATGGCGACTTACAATTACTCCTAATTTGTCTATTGACAACCAATACACATTATATTCGGAATGTCAGTCATTTTTTAACAGTTCAAACCAATGCAGAGTCATCTAATGATGAAAGATGGTTTTAATAGAAATGTAATTTGGTTGCTAGTTTATCAAATTACTTATGTCCTATAAGACAAATGTATCAGTTTAATGAATGAAGAGCTGGAATTTTTTTATTACGGGTCGAGACATTCCTCAGATATTCCATTTTATATTATTAATTTATTTTTTAATAAAAAATTACCATAAAGAAAATTATAAATATAATAATTAATATGAAATCATAAAAGTATTAGATAAAAAAAATATTACGTAATAGCGTCAGTATTATGAAAAGAGGAATGAGTTAATGCACGTAAAGAAAAATTGAAAATTACAAAATATGGTGAATAAGTTGTTCTAAACTTCCAAAACATGTGTTTGATTCTTATAAGTAAAAAATAAATCAAAACTTGACAGATCTCGTAGAACAACTTAATTAGTGAATAGTATAAAATTGTTTCGGAAAACAAAATTTTAAGCCAAAATTCTAGGAAGTGAATTAAATATATGCCAAGTGTTTGTACTATAGAAATATCCATAGTTCATGTGATAACGAGCTTGATGCAAGTAAAAGATTTCTTTAAATTATGTAATATTCGTACCATACAAAAAATATATTAAAAATACTTTCTCTAACACAATTTTTTATACTTTATATATACATTCGTTTTTACTGTAATAGAAAAAGAAACAAAGATAAGCAAGAATCTATCTATCAAACTTTTTATTATGAAAAGAAGTTTAAATTATAAAATGATGTCAAAATTCAGTTTTCAAAATAAACATAATGTACTAAAATTAGATAAATATTAATAAGCGTATTTAATATATTGATTACAATTTAAAAATATTAAAGTATGTTGTTAATAAAATAATAAGGACAATAAAATATTAACTTGTTATGTTTAATTTTGAATTCACCAATATTTTATAAACTTAGGTTTATTACCATTACACCATAAAACTTAGTTTAAAATCGATAGAAAGGAAGAAACTATGATGTTAGAAGAAATTAAACAGGATAGAATTTTATCAAGATATGATCCAACTATACCAAGAAATAATGTAAAAGGATGGAGAAATCTCTGAGATCTCATGTATATAATATAAATTCTATTTTTTATGAAAAAAATTAAACTTAATATGAATTTCATTCAAAATTAAGTTATGAACTTTATTCAAAGATACTTTTAATGAATATTATAATTCTTCCTAATCATGTTTAAGCAAATTAGCAACACAGGACAACATCGAACACTATGAGAATTTGGCAGTCAACCTCAGCAAGACAATCAGTGTCTGTCCAAGTTGAAGCCATTGAATTAGAAATGGTATGCACATAGCTTTTTAGTGTACATATAGGCTAACACTGTAGTGTTTTTTTGGTTATCACTCTCTACATTTGGGCTCTCTTTTGGGATTTTCCTGTAACTTATATGTGTATGGACAAAGACACTGCAAGACTTTTTTTGGAAGTTTGGTCAATTCCAAGAGGCCAAAGTACATAGAATTTTCTTTTCTTGTATCAGGTCAAAGTGCCTCTTATATTTTTATTTAATCTATTTGTACGGTAAGCCAAAATAATCTTGCTATTCGAAGTGAGTTCTAGCTACTGAGACCGAAAAGTGTATTGTAAATGATTAAGATGTTCTAATCCGAAATATTTTAATACGAGATGTTTTAATCTTATAAGAGTGAAATCTCTTAATCCAAGATACGATGATCCCACATAATCAAGTTGTCTTAGACTGACATGTTCAAGATGTTTTAGGTCGAGATGACGTCCATATGCTAATATACTATGCTAAATACTTGATGGATATTCAAAATTATTAACAGCCTAACCATAATTAGTGAATAATTATCTTAAATCAATATAAATTAACATAGAAGGTTGTGCTAATCTAGGCCTAATATGAACATTGCATGGAGTTGCCTATAAATACTAAAGCTCTAGGTGAAAGGTATTCTTTCTAACATTCTCTAAAACTCTTTAAGTATCGAGTACTAACTTAAATGTCGGCGAACCTTTTGTAGGTATCTCCCCCTTTCAAGAGAAGGCCGAGAATCTAGATCCCAATAGAAGGTTGAAAGTCTAGAACCGAGATCTCAGTAGGAGGTTGAGACTCAAAGATATTCTTGATCAAGTCCACTAAATGCTAAGGCCGAGACCCATTACACAAATCGAGATCTCAATAGACACTACAAGAAAAAAGCTATTTAGAGACTAATATTTAGCTACCAAATGAGATAGTACTAATTTAGAATCTAATGACATAGGTCACTAAAACTTTGGTATCTAATATTAGATACCAATTATTTAACTTAATTGGTTACTAAATTCAATCATTACTTCTATTTTATAGTTATTTGACAATCAAAATCTAATTTGGTGACTATTTTGGTCACAATTAGCAACTATCTCATTTGATAGTTAAAAATTGGTCTCTAAAGAACCTTTTTCTTATAGTGAGAAGATTGAGACTTAAAAATATTCTTGATTAAGTTTACTAAATAATAAGACCGAGACTGAATACACAAATTGAATTAAAAAAAATAATTCATCCAAAAAAAACTTTTTTAAATCATATTAAAGAGATCATTCCGACTATTTAAAGTTGGTTCCAAAATTTATCCAATTTCCTTTTATATCAACTTAATGGTTATCCATAACACTATTATTTATTGTCGATAAAAACTGTTTAAGCAAATTAGTTAGTATAGCTAAAATAATTGGAAGTTTCGAACAAGTGAACTCTCCATATATGTATGCACAAAGAGCATAGCTATATACCTGTATACTAGCGAATCAACTAAAATTTTTCAGGATAAGAAAAGAAGATATACTACTAATTGATGTGGCGTAATTGCAAAGAACTAATGATTTGTCACAATATAACAAACACTTAACCTGACGATGTCCTTTGCTTCTTAACAACCGTACCCATTTTCTGGAGGAAAGCTATGTCATATTCTTTTGATAACTTTATGACAATTATCCTCAGAAATCCACACCGTGACACCAGATGTATGAATAAATTATTTCATTATTTAAATTGTAACATATGTTTTATGACAGATAAAAGTATTATTAAAATCAGAATGTTGTTTTTAATGCAAAAAATTATTCGGCACTAAGTTCCTAACTGATCGGGAATACGGTAATGTTATCCCTAATCAAACCTGCAAATTTTTCATACAGCGCAACCAATTATCACGTCAACCAAACATGATCATGGTTAGCAAAGGAACGAGTTAGCTAATTGGAATTGCGAGGAACAAAGACAATGAATAATCCTTTGAAATATCTTCTTCAATCATAGGTACGTATTATTGATGAAGGATCGAACTGTAGCCATCAACAAGTATGGTGAACCACCCGGCATATTAAAGCAACTTTCGTTCCATCAGCATCCATATTTAAGTAAAAGTCACTTTCTCTGAGTTAGGGCGTCTCTTTCTCCATGTTATGTTCTTAATCAAGACTAGCATATGCGTGACATGCCCGTGACGAAATATTCAAAATTTTAAGTAATATATATCATCTGCTATCGATAAGCTAAGAGATAATCGTATACTGGGATCAGCTTGTATGAATACCATGTGCATTGTACATTTTTATTAGAGTTTCTAATTTCAGTTTTATTTTCTCATAAAAAAAATAAAAATACTCAATTTGCTCATTTGAAGAGATAAAATTCATTTTAGTCTCATGAGTTCTGGTGACTAAGATATCTCGTCTTCAGCAGAAAAAGAAAACTCGTTAAATGAAAACCATAATTAACTGGAGACAAAAAATAAAATAAGAAACAGTTATTTTTTATACAACTTTGTACCTAATTATTCCCTATAGAAATATTTGAATAAGATGAGTGACCACGAGTGAGATAGATGTTAATTTTTAGAATTTTTTTTCTTCAACCTCAAATTAAGTGGGGAATACGGGACACGTTAAAGTTAGAATGAATATAAAGAGGTGTATATAAGGACAATACTCATATTGGTGGAGACACTTTCTCTATTTATATGAAAAATAAGTTTAGTCATTATTCATCAAAGTCCAAAATTTTTAAAGTGATTAATGAGACGATTCTGTATTAATCACTCGAATTAATACCTATTTTATCCTATCATATTATTTTAAGTTGTATCTAGATTTGAACTTTCTCAAATCAAGTAACCAGTTTTTTGGTCATTATCAAGCTTATCCTAATACTAATAATAAGATTGTTTCTCAAACTAATTCTTTAGTACGGTTTAGAGTTACAAACTTCCATTAATTTATAATTAATCATCATATTTTTATACATCATAAAAATGTGTATAATGGCCTTGAATTCCTTTTGATTAATAAACATGTTACATAGGACAACATGAACTAGTAAATACAATCAAAAGAGGGTATGAACTACCTCTGACTTAGAAAATCCATACATGGTTCCTGCGGGATTTTTATACATTGATCTATAAAGTTCGAAAGAAATTTTTTCAAAACAAAATTTGTATGAAATTTTCTTGTGAAATTTTATGCTAAAAGAAATTTAAAGGAAATTTTCCTGCCAATTTTAAATCAGAAAACTTTCTTTCGAATTTTAAATCTATATGTAAGTTTGTTGAAAATGTTTGCGAATTTCAAAACCACAGGTGATTTTACTATTAATTAATTTGTGAATGTAAAAAATATTTAAGAAATTTCTCACAGATTATATATATATATATATATATATATATATATATATATATATATATATATATATATATATATTTTTTTTTTCAAATGGAAAATAATTTATAATATCATTATTTATACATTCTATTTAATTAATAAATATTGATGAAATTATTATTAGTTTGAAAATATAATTATTTCTTTAAACATAACATGTAAACTGATAAATTGTTTTTAAAATAAGTTTAATAAAATTTATCTTTATTTTTTATAACTTAGTTACGTCATTTTAGTTAATAATTTAAGGTAGAGATTAAAAATTCATATTAAATAATAAATTACTAACAAGACAATAACATAAGAATATAAATTACCAGATTTTATATTAAACTTTTTTTATTCTAGAAAAGAAAATCAAATCAGACAATGGAAATGAGAAACAGACATGAAAATCTCATACAACATGGTTGTAAGAGGCAAGTTGTGTAATTTTCATGACAAAAATGCAAAGTCAACAAATAATGGTTGACTTATATGTAAATCGGTGATGCATTAATTCAACAAGAAATAGGAATGCACTGGTATTACTTACTCAAGTAATGTACCATTGAAGTACTCTTCAAATGATAGCAAATAATTTGTCTCTACAACGTTTGTCTTCTTTTAAAAAAACTTCTTAACTTCTCATAAATTAAGGAATGTATCTTGACACAACTTGAATTTTACTATAAAGACCAATATTATCTTACTATAGATAATGACATTACTTGTCTCTCTTGTAGATTACTTTTTAAGACAAATATATCATTTTAAAACTTTTTAGTTGAACTTTTCCTATACTTCTATATTTTCTAATGGTCTTAAAAATTTGTTTTAAGTGACTTCAAATTAATAAAGCGATAAGGTATATCTAATTGAAAATTACATAATCATAAATTAATCTCTTAAGATATATAAGAATAATAAAAACTTATGATATATATTTTGGGATATTTTTGTAATTTTAAAATAATAATTAATAAATATTTTTTTAAAACTATATGCTACACTTCCTGCCAAATAATATTTAACATTTTCTACTAAATTAAATTTGTAAAAGTTTTCACAACAAACATAAAAGTTTAAGTAAATTTTCTCTGGAGATTTAAATCAGCAAGAAAAACATCATATAATAGGCAAATTCACAACAAATTTTGCACGAAAATTATGCGAATTTTTTTTGCAATAAATTTTACAAGTAATTCATGAATTTCTACTAGTGTAATTTTTAGGATGTAGTACTAAAAACATTGACTCACGTAATTAAATGTATTATGAAAATTAATCTGTGTAATATCCATTTTTATCATTACACAAACTAACTTCTGTAATGTATAAAAAATACACTACGAGAACTGATTTTTATAATATAAAATATACTTTACGAGAAACAAATTTTGTGAAAAATAAGAGAAATGCTTGGGAGGGAGATGTTCAAAATACCTATATTTGTCATCTTTAGGAGAGAAAATAAGTAATTTCAGAAATATAAGAGTAGGCAAAAAAATAAAAAAAGAGTGTGAAGAACATAAAACGGGGGTGTGAACGCAAGCTCTATGTGCCTTTGTTCGTAGATGCACACCAAAATTATACTTTGGACCATGGGCTCTCTTTTTGGGCTATGAACGCCAAGGCCATAATTAATTTTTGGGAACCCTTTCACACGTCCATTTGAATCTTTCCATTCCTCAAAATTTTTATTTTTTTATTAAAGTTAAATATATTTTTAATCTCTTAAATTTGGGTTTATTTTTTTTATTCTTCAAATTTAAATTGATCTTCATAGTCTCCAGAATTGAGAAAAATTTACTTCAATCCCTCTGTTTAAATATTTCAACGTTAAATTAAATATTTTAAAAAGGAAAATAAACATGACATGAAATATTTGATGATAAGAATGTAAAATAAAAATAAAATTCATATAAACGACTTGTATCATAAGTAATATTAATTTAAATTTTTAAAAACATTTAAAATGGAAGAAATAAAACATACATTTTCAAATTTCAAGAACTAAAAGTAATAATTTTAAAATTGAGAAATAAAAAACAAATTTATCTGTCTCAAATAAATGTAATAGTTGAATACATTAATAAAAAATAGATAAGGCAAAAGTATTTGAACAAATAAAAAAATATATCCACATATTAACTTATCGAAAACAAGTCAACATAACACCAGATATTACATATAAAGTGATTACAATAAATTAAAATATATATATATATATATATATATATATATATATATATATTAACACTAAGTAACACTATATTGAAAAATCAAGTATCTCTCCAAATATTTGCATTAATTTGAGAATTTTTATATTTATTAATTAATATTTGAAAACTTTGAATAGCACTAATACTACATATTATCCTGATATTATAACAACAAATTAAACATGATTTTTATAGTTTTTCTAAAAGATTTGCATGTTTAAAAACAAATTTATATGATATAAAGAGATTATTGATGTTGAATGTCATGAACTCAATTTAATTTGCGATTAAAGTTTCTTACCATGAGTTAATTTTTGTTAATACCATGTTTTTTCTGTTATAACTGGAAGTATTGTCCCGCCACTCATTTCAATGAATTTCAATTTTATTATGCATGCAAATTATTCCAGCTGTATGTATTTAGCTACCATGAGATGCCAAAATATACATATTCTACTTTAAATTCAATGTAATGTAAAGTGTCTTTTGTTATTCATTAATTAATGTACTATATATTATTTTTAGTTTATTTGTCAATCTTCTTCTTCTTATATTGTTTATAAGTTTATTTTAGAAATCAATTTAAATATGTGGTTGAGACTGTTGCGATTATATTTTTTTTTTTGGAAGGGGGACTGATTATATCCTTTTAAAAACACTATAAAATTCGTAAACGATAAATACATTTGCAATAAACCTTATAAAATATTTAGCCTATTTGAACATCTTCTTTTAAACGTAATTTTGCTGGGTTAAACACTGTATATAAACACTTTTCTCGATAAAAAAAAAAATCGACTCTTAATTCTGGGTATTGCGAAAAAATTAGCGCATTTCCTTTTAATATAAATTTTGAACAAAACAATACTTAACCAGCACCTGGCACAGACATGTAGGTAGAATGAAGACTTGAAAGTGGGAATTTGGTTACTGAATTAAAATCTAATTCGTTATAAATTTAGTAACTTTGATTAGACATATTATTTTTTTTTAAATAATTTTTAAATTTAAAACTAGATAGTTGAATTAAAACATAAATTCATATTTTCTAAAAGAAAATAGTATAAATATTTATAAATTGGTTTACTACTGATTTTAAAATTGTATTTTTTTTTTCAAAAATTAATTGTTGATAAAAAAATAATTTAGAGTCAAGAATAATAAATATATATTTAGTGAATACTAAACTTTATTCAACATAATATTCTTAATAATAGTTGTCAAAATAATATTCTTAATAATTTATAACAATATAATAACAACACTAACAATAATAATAAAAGAAATTATTTTAATTTACGTACACACTTCTTTATTAGAAATTATCCTCAACTATGATTCTTTTAAAAAGGAAAATTTATTATTTATATAACTACATACAATAATCTTTATCGAAACAAATTATATTTTTTTTTTTACTTTTTTTACCAAAAGAAGAGTTAAATAATAAATAATATATTGTCTTAACACTCCATAGATGTTGAGAAAATAATATTTTCAAAAAATAATTAACTATTAAAATAAAACATAACATTAAATTATAATTTATTAAAATAATATATAATTAACATTTTTTCAAAGAGAAAAAGAAGACTAGATGGATGCACAATTTATCACATGCATAACTGTTTTACTTTTTTTTTTTCTTTTTTTTTCCTTTATTG
>Ga0209489_102386_pt1 | contig 38360 bp, 19 predicted proteins | sample SiratrowhiteBW_FD_187527 | JGI IMG/M metagenome (GOLD analysis project Ga0209489, IMG submission 187527) | Root nodule microbial communities of legume samples collected from California, USA - Siratro white BW (SPAdes) (version 2) | ecosystem: Host-associated > Plants > Roots > Nodule | place...
AAAAAAAAAAAAACTCTTTTTTTATTTTATCTATTTTTATTCTCTTAATAGGAAACACATATCTATATTATTTATATACATTTTTTTTATTTTATTTTACCCGGACAAAATTGAGTGTTGACATTGATGTAGCAAATTTGTATACGATAAATAAGTAAGAGATTAATATAATATAGAAGGTGAAATTTCATTAAGGACTATGGTTTTAGTTTTTTAAATAAGTAGATAACAAACCAGGATACTGTTACATACTGTTTAACAATCTACAGTTATCAACATTTGTTTGATATTGTTTATAATGTCTTTCTCTTCTTTAATTGTCTTTATTATAGTCTTGGAGTGCGTGCTATTTTTTAATTTTTTTGTTGTTATCTTGGGGTGAATGAAGAAACAGGGATTTTGTACAATTATTTTATTAAAAGGAGACTTTTAGTGATTTATTTAAATTTTAAGGTGCGTTTTGCTGAGTGCTAAAACTACTAAGCAGACTAATTATATGCATGTGATATGTCAGATGTGATGTTTACCATCGATCCCTAAAAGTCCTAAAGTAAGTCATAAAGTTGTGAATTGAAGCATATTAAGTTACATACGTTGGACCATAACATTAGACTTACAACTCTGTTACAGAAGGACGTGCTGAAATTAAATTTAAGAATGTATTAGAATTTGAATATCTTTTAATATTATTTTTAAAGTATTTTTATTTATTTTCAAATTTTATGACTTAGTGTTTTATTTAACACTTAAATGGGGTATTTTAGTGTATAAGTTTTGTGAGACTAAGATGTGAAGCTTGAAATTTGTCGGTGGTGGTGGTAATGGAATTTACTAAAATGATTACGTCAGCGGGTGTACGTAATGAAATAGATGCATCCAGCTAGAGAGAAGAGTAACGGTGATTGGTGTAGGCAAAGTTTGAATTTGGAAAGTTGTTTCACATTTGCTTGGAGACTCAAACTCAACGAAATAATGAGAGGCTTATCATTATTTGAGGTGACTCATCATTCTACTATTTGTTTTTCTTTTACTTTCTCTGTAAGTTCACTTTATCCCCTTACCACTATCACCATCTCTTCAAAGTGCGTTCTCTCCCGTTACCACCATGACTGTAGTTGTGGCTACTGATACCATCATGGTTTTACCAAAATTGTTGTTAGATTCTACATATATAACTATGCTTCTTTTAATCACAACTATACCAACAACGATTATAGAATAGTTGTCATAATACACTTGAAAGTAAATGTAAATTTCTTATGTAAATCTAATTGATGTTTTATTCCTCATATCTCTTCTTTTTGTTTAATCATCTATTTACCCACTATAAAAGATAAGTTTTATACTTATCACCACTAAATGCATATTATCTTTTTTTAAATAATTATATAATTTATTTATTTTATACAAGATTATCCATCTGAAATATCTCTATAGGAACTATAGGATCAATAATTACTTTATTTATTTATTTTGAAATTAAAATTACTTAATTTTGAAAATTTGAAAGATCAGATATAATAATTTTTTTACTGAAAACCAAAGTTAGACATACAAAAAAACAATGAAAATCAAAATTGAATTTTTAAACATGTAAAGAATGTCCACTTACAAATGAAGTTAAAAAACAAGAAAAAAGTAAAATAGAAGTAGAATGAAAAAAAAAATGATACCGCTTTTGCCAGTATAAGATGAGCAGGCACAGAAGTGGAATAGAGGCACCCTAAAGAAGAGTCTTAGATAGATGAGAGTGATGAGATTCTCCATCTTCAAACTTCTTCTGTCATCATTCCTTCTCTGCACTTTGTTGCAGGAACCAACCAATGCCCTTAGAAAGGCAAGTAAGCTCTGCACTGCATTTTAATTCCTTCCTATTCAACTATTTTCAATGTTAATTTATTCAACACATGTAACATAAAACTTTTTATCATGGATGTCTGTTTTCAGACCTACATTGTGTACTTGGGAGGACATTCTCATGGACCAGACCCTTCTCTCACTGATCTTCAAACAGCCACAGATTCCCATCATCAATTACTTGCTTCTGTCTTAGGAAGGTAACACCACAAACACCTTTCTTCTGTTAAATTAATGCTGATTGGGACATTGACATTAATTAAAGTTTGTTAATTTAACAGTGATGAGAATGCAAAGGAAGCAATCATGTACTCTTACAATAAGCATATCAACGGCTTCGCCGCCCTGCTTGAAGAGGAAGAAGCCGCTGAAATTGCAGGTAAGCAAATATTGTTTAAGTAATTATGAGCATGCCCTTCATTTTGTACACATCTTGAAGCCATGCCATTTTGCATTGGAGCAGAGAACCCAAACGTAGTTTCTGTTTTCCTGAGCAAAGAGCACAAATTACACACTACCAGGTCATGGGATTTTCTGGGACTTGAAAAAAATGGACGAGTTACTGCAAACTCTGCTTGGACCAAAGCAAAATTTGGAGAAGGCACAATCATAGCTAATATCGATACAGGTAAGCATGTTGTTTGTTTTCTACTAAGGTCACACCAATACAAGTTCATGAAATGATGTCTTTGTTTATTATTTTTATACCTTTTCTTGTACCATATCATTATTATTTTGAAGACATTATTTCAACTTTTCCACTAGTGCAATTATCTTGCAGAATTTATATTTTAATAATTAGACTTCTGAATAATGATGTTCCACGATATTACAAAAAAAAATATTTTAAATTAACTAAAAATAATTTTCATATTTTGATGATTGTTATAAATTGTTGTTCTATTGAAAAAAATTTACAATTGTTCCCAACATTACCGTTACAAAGGAACAATAACCAAATTGAACATTAATAAAAATACAAGCCTCATAATATCATTGTATATAAGGAAAAACTAAAAAAAAAAAAGAAGTCATAAGAGTTATATGACAGAACAAAATTCACAAAAGTTAAATGGAAAAAATAGTAAAATAACTTATAGAATAAATATATTATTGTTAAGAAAGTAAACTAGAATGAAAAAAAAATATACAAAACTTCAAGGCTTAAATAATTTTAAGAAAAATTATTAAATAATTTGAAAATACTTAAAATTATTATTTCACACTCCTCTTTGATTAATGAATTCATATTAATATTTGTTATGCCTACTTGTGCTTGGCCTTTCCAGAAAATATAGTCTAGAGATTCAAAATTTATAAAACATCAACAATCATAATAAATTATTATATTATCATCAATTCAAAATTTTAATACATATTAATTTTCTCCATTATATATATATATATATATATATATATATATATATATATTTAAAATTTTCATTTGTATTCAACTAAACTCACATCTATTCATAATCATTTATTTTTTACATTTGTTCAGTGTTTTTACATGCTATTTTGAATTAAACCCTAAATCTAATTTATCCAGAAAATTAGATACCAATAAGTGATCGGTAAATTTACTTTTTAATATATTGCCTGCACTCCGAAATCTTTATACAATTAATTTTATATTACTTCACTTTTATTTATTTCTACTGAACTAAAGTCTCATTAGTTAAGTACGAACATTTGGACTGATATAGATAGAACCCATGATTTTATACACTCTTACGTTAATCCTAATTTTGTTTCCTGAGATTGAGTTAAACTCATTTTCTTAACATGAATTTTAGTGAGGTTTGATGGGTTGTATCACCTGCGATCACTCACACACACGAGATATATATAAATTTGAGGGTTTGTTGAAGAGTCTTGTAAGGATGATTTATATTTAACTATTTTTTTTTAACATGTTGACCAGGAGTTTGGCCGGAACATCCCAGTTTTAGCGACAAAGGATACGGGCCAGTGCCTTCAAAGTGGCGCGGGAAAGGTGTTTGTCAAATTGACAGTTTTAATACTACACAGAAATACTTCTGCAACAGGTCATTTTTCTTTCTTATTTCAACATTTATTTTTTATTTCAATCATTATAAAGTGAAAGATTACTTTACCCTCGTACTGGTAACATAGTGGAAGCTAACATAGTAGAAGGTTCAGGAAGCTGATTGGAGCAAGAATATTTCTAAAGAATAACGAGGCGGAAGGTGGGGAGATTGAAAGAGCGTTCCGCAGCGCGCGTGACTTCGTAGGGCATGGGAGTCACACTCTATCAACCGCAGGTGGTAATTTTGTTCCTGGTGCGAATGTAGAACGTAACGGCAGAGGAACTGCTAAGGGAGGGTCCCCAAGAGCTCGCCTTGTGGCCTACAAAGCATGCTGGAGCAAACTGGACACAGGAGGCTGCCACGAAGCAGATTTGCTAGCAGCATTTGATTATGCAATATATGATGGCGTTGATGTCATCTCCGCCTCTGTTGGTTGGTCCACTCCTTACAAGGAAGCCCTATTAACCGATGGTATTTCCATAGGATCATTCCATGCGGTTGCAAAAAATATAGTTGTTGTTTGCTCTGCCGGAAATGATGGCCCCTCACCTTCATCTGTCACAAACGTCGCACCCTGGTCCTTCACCGTTGCTGCCAGCACCTTGGACAGGGATTTCCTCAGCACCGTTTCTCTTGGCAAGAATAAAAAACACTTTCAGGTATCATCTTTCTATCCTATCTCAACATCTATACACTTTTATTTTCTTAACTTAATTTGACCCCACCTGTATCAGGGTGCCAGTCTTAATCGAGGCTTGCCACGACCCAAGCGAAAGTTCTATCCCATCGTATTTTCTGTCAATGCAAAACTTCGTAATGCCTCCACTAATGATGCGTAAGCTCTAGTTTTATTTCTACTGTTATTTCCCAGCCTTGCTTCAAACATTTATACTGGTTACCTCACACGTGTATGTTAGTGCAGGCGTGTTTGCAAACCGGGAACACTTGACCCTGCCAAAGTAAGGGGGAAAATACTTGTCTGCGTTCGAAGCGATAAATTACAATCTGTTAGAGAGGTCGAACAGGGTAAACTTGCTGGCGCTGTGGCAGTTTTTGTGCAGAATGATGAGCAAAGTGGAAATTTACTTTTAGCTGAAAATCATGTTTTACCTGCTGCAAGTATAAGTGGAACAGATACTAATTATGGCAATACTAGTGGCAGCAGTGGCAAGTAAAGTCATATATCATTAATCCCTTTGAAACCTCGTATTAGTTATATGTGTGCGTGTGTGTATATATAGTGAAGTACATCACGAATTTACAAATATGTTGTTGCAGCATGTTTGCTTACTTGAGTGCTGCAAAAACATATCTAGGAGTAAAGCCAGCTCCAATCATGGCTGGATTCTCAGCTAGAGGTCCTAGTCTGGTGCAACCGTTGATACTAAAGGTTTATAAAATATATTTACATTTTGTTAAACCAACATGGCAAGATGCATAGTTTTTCATTTTGAAAGTAATTTGTTTCAGCCTGACATAACTGGTCCTGGTGTGGGTATAATTGCTGCCTTTTCACAAGCCGCGGGTCCTTCTAATCTTCCATCAGATACACGTAGGACTCTTTTCAATGTGGAACAGGGAACCTCTATGGCTTGTCCTCATGTTGCTGGCATTGCCGGTCTTCTCAAAACATACCATCCTACCTGGAGTCCCGCAGCCATCAAATCTGCTATTATGACTACAGGTACATCATGCTTAACAAAATGTTTTCTCGTATGCACAAAATACAAAATGTTCATGTGCAATATGTTATTTGGAAAAACATTGGTGCATTATTAACAGCTATGTTCTTGATTAATTTCAGCTACAACACTAGATAACACCAATAAACCAATTCGGGATGCGTTTAACAAGGTATCAACTCCATTCGAGTACGGAGCCGGACTTGTTCAGCCTAACCTTGCAATTGACCCTGGACTCGTTTATGATCTAAACACAACTGATTACTTGAACTTCTTATGTGCTTCTGGTTACAATCAAGCTCTACTCAAGTTGTTTTCCAATTACAAAATCTTTTACAAATGTCCCAAGTCTTACAGAATCGAGGATCTCAACTATCCTTCTATTACGGTGCATCATCCTGCCTCAAAGCCTATAAATGTTACTCGCGTTGTTACAAATGTTGGGCCTCCAGGTACGTATGTTGTGAATGCTCAAGGGCCCAGAGGGATAAAGGTTCGTGTTCTACCAACATCCTTGACTTTTAAGAGAACTGGAGAAAAGAAGAAGTTTCAGGTTTTTCTACAGGCAATTGCAGTGCCCCGTAGGTTACCTTTATTTGGGAAATTGACTTGGACAGATGGGAAACACAATGTAACCAGTCCTATCACAGTGCTGTAGCCTTAGAAATTACAGTCATCATTGTCGTTTGTGTGTTTGTGTGTGTTTGCCTTTGCTATTTTTTATGGACTGTATCTTAGAATGTTGTACTATTGAACTTTGTTGCATTGGAACTAGTTTGTAATTGACATGATCATGTATTGAATTTGTATCTTCTAAAATTCCAATACATGGATGATACTCTTATTTAAGACTCTTCTGTAATATATAAGTTTAAATCTTATCCATTCTTATCAAATGAATTTGTAAATACTTTTACATTATAAATTGGTCTAACTTTTAGTTGCTATGATATCCAACAAATAATTTTACACATCCATGATTGACTTCAAAACTGATTTCTCTTATTTCTAATTTATTACAAGCAGGCAAAAATTCCTTCTACTTTTTTATTTTTTAATTTATGTTAACCTATTCTGTCTTTTTCTATACGAATAAGAGGTAAAATGTCAGCTACAAACGCTTTTGGTTATTGGAGATAATATGGCAGAGAAGTTTCTTAGAAAATTTTCCGTTTTTATTACACAATGGTGTGGCCAACCAACGACTTACATTGGGAATAAAATTATCCTTTTCTTTCTCCTATTCTCGGCCCTATTACTGTCGCCAATTGTGCAAGAACGATGCTTCTTCTAGTTTAAAGTTTCTTCTACGTTATTTTGCTTCCTCGTAACTTCATTATCTCTATTCTTTGTCATGGTAGGTACGTTGAAACATTGGTAGTCCTGGTGGGGCTGGCTATGGACCGTCAAACTCTAAAATAACAAAACATATAAAACAAAAACAAAATATATTTTATATAAAATTAAAGACGATAGAATGTAATGTCCAATACACAAAATAAATAATGGAGATTGTACATTTCTTTTTCAACATTTTAGGTCATTTTCAGTGGAAAGTTTATAATATAAGGTTTATAAATCTAAAACAATATATATTACTATTTTTTTTATGAGCATCTATTTATCTGTTATTAAGTATAAGTGCCTTTCTTACATCAATCATTCTCCTATCATAATCATGCATCAATAAAACAGAGAAAGCGGAATTATATAGGATTCGATCTTCTATAAAACTGCAGTAATCTCGACCGTTAAATTAAATTAATTTGTTTACATAATAAATTAGAGGGTGATACCTGACACCTATAAAATAAAATACATCTACTACCCAAGTTAAAATATTAATATTTTGAGTAAATTTCTTTTATTTTTTTAATTTAAAATACTAATATATTATTAAAGATGTTGCTAAGTGGGTGTAATCTTTTTTATTATATTGTTAAAATTGTTGTTACATTGTTAATTTTTTTGGGTGAGTATCAAAATATACTTTTCTAATAAATTATTCTTTAAAATTAAAAGGTGATAATTTATAAACTAAGGGAGTACTGATGAGGGTGCAATAATTGTTTTGGAATTACAATGAAGAGAAAAGAAAAAAAAAATAGAAAAAATATTTGATAAATGAAATGGAAAGATAAGAAATGGAAAATGATAGATTCACATTGTTTTTAAAGTACTTTTATTTGACGTCCTAACGTCGAAAAAAGAAATAATGAGGTATGGGTTTACGTAGTTATGAGACTCTTTTAAAATAGAATTCTTATATGGTGATAATTTTATGTATCAATATAATTATTTTACAACTTCATAGTGCTTATATGATAAGTGGATTTCAGCGTGGCAAGTGGGTTCCAGTGTGGTATGGAGGTGAAAATTAAGGTTTAAAGCAGTTGATTTTATCTCAGCGTTGTAGTAACTCCGTTCACAAGATCACTGTCTCTTCGTTTTGTAATCATAGAGGAAGAAGCTTGCCTTGTTTCTTCAATGCACACAACATCTTCGTTGACAATAAAAATCATTGTTGCTTCGTTTTGCAATTAGAGAGAAAGAACTTTGTCTTCGTTCTTTAATGTGCAAAGTCACAAGTACGCCTTAGGTCCATTTGTGTAATAAAAAAACCGCAGCTGGACATAGCAAGCACGCCGCCACTCCGTTTCCGATAGAGGAATTGCGGCTGGACTTCGTTTCTATGACAGAGTTTTGGGATTCTGAGGACACGGGTGTTGTGCCATGACCACCACTGCACATACAAAGTGTTTAACCTAACACAACTTTTGACCACCCAGCCCAACCATCAATTCTCTGGCTCCCTGACCTCTATACTTGAATTCCTTACATATTTTACACCATGGCATTCAATATAGGTGTGTCTTGATTCAACAAGGACCATCTACCAATGCCATCAACCAAGAGACATGGGTGTTGCACCATGACCACCACTGCACATACAAAGTGTTTAACCCAACACAACTTTTTTACTATACAACACAACCACCAAATTTGTAGCCCCCAAGAGACACGGGTGTTGCGCCATGACGACCACTGCACATACAAAGTGTTTAACCCTGTTTATATGTTTATATAAGTGTTTAACTCAACTCAACTTTCTGACCACCTAGCACAACCACCAATTCTCTGGCCTCTTAACCTCCATACTTGAATTTTTTATATGTTTTGCACACTGACATTCAATACAAGCGTGCCTTGCTTGAACAAGGACCACTTACAAATGACATCAACCAATGAGATAATGGTCCTGTGTTATGGCCAAAACTGTCTAACCCTGTTTATATAAGTGTTTAACTCAGCTCAGCTTTCTGACCACCTAACACAACCACCAATTCTCTGCCTTTGTCCATGTCACCTCTGTATGTCACCTCTGCATGTCTTCTCAGCAGTTGGCACAGGAGTATAATCCACGTGTGGTTGTCAACGTAAATCTTTCCTTTGAAATATGAAGCCCACGTAATTATGAAATCCTTTTGAAATGTATTAAATTAATATTGGTTTCCTCTGTTTTGATTTATATGGTTTGGTGATAAGTACTTTTTAACTTGTCAAAATAAAAGTAATTCCGAAAAATTACGAAACTCTTTTAAAATATATGATACCTATGTCCAGGTAGTTTCCTCTGTTTTGATATGTGGTTTGCTGAGAAAGACTTTTGAACTATGAAAAGTAAAAACCTCATACGTTCATATTACTCTTGTTTTGAAAAAAAAATATAATATAAATGATTTCTTCTGTTTTGATATGTTGTTTAGTATTTTTGAATGTGTTCATGGTTCTTCTTATTTTAAAAAAATATAGTTATAATGTTATAAAAAATTAAAGTGTTCAAATAATTTTTTCTATTTTGATATATAGTTTATTAATAAATATTTTTGAAACATAGGTAAAAAAATGAATAGTATGAATATAATACATGTAAGTGAATATTTTTTTTTATCATGTAAAAGTGTGAAATAACTATAATACTACGTAAGTGACATTGGCACATTGGCATTGGCATTATTACTTCTTCAGTTAAATTAATGTTATTGGGACATTGGCATTATTAAAGTTTGTTAATTTAAGAGTGATGAGAAGAGCAAGGAAGCAATTATGTATTCTTACTATAAGCATATCAATGGCTTCGCCGAGCTACTTGAAGAGGAAGAAGCATCTGACATTGCAGGTAAGCAGATATTGCTAAAGTAATTATGAGCATGCCCTTCGAGTTGAAAGGATTATTTTTCCTGAACCTGAACCAGCCCCGAGAAGTCTTACATAGTGTTTACCAATCTATAGTTATTCATTTCTATAATGTCTTTCTTTTCTTTAATTGTCTTTATAATCTTGGAGTGCGTGCCCTATTTTTATTTTCTTTGTTGTTATCTTGGGCTGATTGAAGAAACAGGGGTTTTGCAAAATTATTTTATTAAAAGGAGACTTTTAGTGATTATTTAAATTATAAGGTGTTTTTTGCTGAGTGCTAAAACTACTAAGCAGACTAATTATATACATGTGATATGTCAGGTGTGATGTTTACCATCGATCACTAAAGTCCTAAAGTAAGTCGTAAAGTTGTGAATTGAACCATATTAAGTTACATACATTGGACCATAACATTAGACTTACAACTCTGTTACAGAGGACACGCTGAAATTATATTTAAGAATGTATTAGAATTTGAATATCTTTGAATAACACTTAAATGTGATATTTTAATGTATAAGTTTTGTAAGACTAAGATGTGAGACTTATGAAATTTGTCGGTGGTGGTGGTAATGGAATTTATAAAATGATTACGTCAGCGGGTGTACGTAATGAAAATATAGACAGCGACGGAGAATAGTTTTACTTAGGTGACAGAAGGGCAATGGTGATTGGTACAGGCAAAGTTGGAATTTGGAAAGGTGTTTCGCATTTGCTTGGAAACTCCAACTCAACAAAATAATCAGAGCCTTATCGTTATTTTAGGTGACTCACCATTCTTCTAACTTTCTTTTTTACTATTTCTTTTCAATTTACTTTCTTTCTAATTGCACTTTATCCCCATACCACTATCACCATCTCTTTAAAGTACCATGACTGTAGTTGTGGGTATTTATACCACCATGGTTTTACCAAAATTGTTGTTAGACTCTACATATATAACTATGCTTTTTATGGTCATCAAACTTATCTTCTTTTAATCACAACTCTACCAATAAGGATTCTAAAAACTTTGTTATAATACACTTGTAACCATTATTAATGGAGATTTTTTCAGTAATAAATTCATCTTTCTTTATAAATCATTTCAAAAGACAATTCATCATCTAGTCGTCCAATTTGTTCAAAATTAAACAATATGCATCTCTTATTAATTAATTATTCAATGGATAACATAAATCTATTATGTTAAGGATTTTTAAAATTAAAGATAGTATCATTATTCTCTTGTGTAGATGTAATTTATGTGTTGTTGGTGGAAGATCTTCTCTTCGTTTACTCAACTATTTATCTAATTAACCTAGGAATGAAGAATAAGTTTTAAATCTAACACCACTAAATCCATATTATCTCTTTTAAATAATTATATAACTATATAAAGATTATCCATCTGAAATATCACTATGGACTATAGGATTAATAGTTACTCAATTTATTTATTTTGAAATTAAAATTACTTATTTTTCAAAATTTGAAAGATCAGATATAATAGTATTTTTTTTACTGAAAACAAAAGTTAGACATAGAAAAAACAATGAAGATCAAAATTGATTTTTTTAAACATGAAAAGAATGTGTCCACTTACAAATGAAGTTAAAAAACAAGAAAATGGTAAAATAGAAGTAGAATGAAAAGAAAAAAATGATACCTCTTTTGCCAGTATAAGATGAGCATGCGTAGGAGTGGAATAGAGGCACCCCTAAAGAAGAGTCTTAGATAGATGAGAGTGATGAGATTCTCCATCTTCAAACTTCTTCTGTCATCATTCCTTCTCTGCACTTTGTTGCAGGAACAAGCCAATGCCCTTAGAAAGGCAAGTAAGCTCTGCATTGCATTTTAGTTCCCACCACTCTTTCCTATTCAACTATTTTCACAGTTATTCTATTCAACATATGTAACGTATAACATTTCATTATGGATGTTCTGTTTTCAGACCTACATTGTGTACTTGGGAGGACACTCTCATGGACCAGACCCTTCTCCCACTGATCTTCAAACAGCCACAGATTCCCATCATCAATTACTTGCTTCTGTCTTAGGAAGGTAACACCACAAACATATTTCTTCTGTTAAATTAATGATATTGGGACAGTGGCATTAATTAAAGTTTGTTGATTTAACAGTGATGAGAATGCAAAGGAAGCAATCATGTACTCTTACAATAAGCATATCAATGGCTTCGCCGCCCTGCTTGAAGAGGAAGAAGCAGCTGAAATTGCAGGTAAGCAAATATTGTTTAAGTAATTATGAGCATGCCCTTCATTTTGTACACATCTTGAAGCCATGCCATTTTGCATTGGAGCAGAGAACCCAGACGTAGTTTCTGTTTTCCTGAGCAAAGAGCACAAATTGCACACTACCAGATCATGGGGTTTTCTGGGACTGGAAAAAAATGGACGAGTTACTGCAAACTCTGCTTGGACCAAAGCAAAATTTGGAGAAGGCACAATCATAGCTAATATCGATACAGGTATGCTTGGTGTTTGTTTTCTACTAAGGTCATCACCAATTCAAGTTTATGAAGTCATGTCTTTGTGTATTATTTTTATACCTTTTCTTATACCCTATCATTATTATTTTGAAGACATTATTTCAACTTTTCCCCTACTGCAATTCTCTTATAAAATTTGTATTTTAATAATTATAAGAGTCCTTTTCAAGATAAAAATATTTTTTTAAAAAAATCTTAAATTTATATTATATTTACATAATCTGTTTATTATAATTTTCATATTTTGATGATTTTTATAGATTGTTGTTCCATTGAAAAAAATTATGATTGTTCCCAACATTACCGTTACAGAGGAACAATAACCAAATTGAACATTAATAAAAATACAAGTCTTCTAAGATCATTGTATTTGAGGAAAAACTGTAAAAAATGTCTTAAGAGTTATATGACAGAACAAAATTCACAAAAAATAAACTAAAAAAATAGTAAAGTAACTTCTATAATAAATATATTATTGTTAAGAAAGTAAACTAGAATGAAAAAATACAAAATTTCAAGGCTTAAACAAATTTTAAAAAAAATTATTAAATAATTTGAAAATACTTAAAATTATAATTTCACACTCCTCTTTAATTAATAAATTCATATTAATATTTGTAATGCCTACTCGTGGTTGGTCTTTCCAGAAGATAGTCCAGACATTCAAAATTTATCAGACATCAACAAACTCATAATAAGTTATTATATTATCTTCAATTCAAAATTTTAATAAAATTATTTTTCTCCCTTATATAAATATATTTTAACTTTTTCATTTGTATTCGACTAAACTCACATCTATTTATAATCATTTAACTTTTACATGTGTTCAGTGTTTTTACATGCTGTTTAGAATTAAACCCTAAATCTAATTTATCCAGAAAATTGTATACCAATAAATCGTCGGTAAATTTACTTTTTAATATATTGCCTGCACTCCAAAATCTTTATACAATTAATTTTATATTACTTCACTTTTATTTATCTGAACTAAAGTCTCAATTTTTTAGTACGAACATTTAGACCGATATAGATAGAACCCATTATTTTATACACTTTTACGTTAATCTTAATTTTGTTTTCTGAATGAGTTAAACTCATTTTCTTAACGTGAATTAACGTGAATTTTCCGATCACTCACACACGATATATATATATATATATACACATTTGCCGGTGGGTTGAAGAGTCTTGTAAGGATGATTTATATTTAACTAATATTTTCTTTTAACATGTTGACCAGGAGTTTGGCCGGAACACCCCAGTTTTAGCGACAAAGGATACGGGCCAGTGCCTTCAAAGTGGCGCGGGAAAGGTGTTTGTCAAATTGACAGTTTTAATACTACACAGAAATACTTCTGCAACAGATCATTTTTCTTTCTTATTTCAACATTTAATTTTTATTTCAATCACCATAAAGTGAAGATTACTTTACCTGCGTACTGCCACATTAGCTGCAATGTTTATCACTGAAAAAACGTTGTTGTGGAATGCGTAACATAGTAGAAGCTAACATAGTAGAAGGTTCAGGAAGCTGATTGGAGCAAGAATATTTCTAAAGAATAAGGAGGCGGAAGGTGGGGAGATTGAAAGAGCGTTCCGCAGCGCACGTGACTTCGTAGGGCACGGGAGCCACACTCTATCAACCGCAGGTGGTAACTTTGTTCCTGGTGCAAACGTGGAAGGTAACGGCAAAGGTGTTGCTAAGGGAGGCTCCCCAAGAGCTCGTCTTGTGGCCTACAAAGCATGCTGGGATAAACTGGACGCAGGAGGCTGCCACGAAGCAGATTTACTAGCTGCATTTGATCATGCAATATACGATGGCGTTGATGTCATCTCCGCCTCTGTTGGTTGGTCCACTCCCTACCAGGAAGCCCTATTAACCGATGGTATTTCCATAGGATCATTCCATGCAGTTGCCAAAAATATTGTTGTTGTTTGCTCTGCTGGAAATGATGGCCCCTCACCTTCATCTGTCACAAACGTCGCACCCTGGTCCTTCACCGTTGCTGCCAGCACCTTGGACAGGGATTTCCTCAGCACCATTTCTCTTGGCAAGAATAAACACTTTCAGGTATATCATCTTTCTACCCTATCTCAACATCCATACACTTTTATTTTCTTAACTTAATTTCACCCCTTCCTGTATCAGGGTGCCAGTCTTAACCGAGGCTTGCCACGACCCAAGCGAAAGTTCTATCCTATTGTATTTTCTGTCAATGCAAAACTTCGTAATGCCTCCACTAATGATGCGTAAGCTCTATTTTTATTCTACTTTTATTTCCCAGCCTTGCTTCAAACATTTATACTTGTTACCTCACACGTGTATGTTGGTGCAGGCGTGTTTGCAAACCGGGAACACTTGACCCTGCCAAAGTAAGGGGGAGAATACTTGTCTGCATTCGAAGCGATAAATTACAATCTGTTAGAGAGGTCGAACAGGGTAAACTTGCTGGCGCAGTGGCAGTTTTTGTGCAGAATGATGCGCAAAGTGGAAATTTACTTTTGGCTGAAAATCATGTTTTACCTGCTGCAAGTATAAGTGGAACAGATACTAATTATAGCAATACTAGTGGTGCCAGTGGCAAGTAAAGTCATATATCATTAATCCCTTAGAAACCTCGTATTAATTCTATGTGTGCGTGTGTATATATAGTGAAGTACATCACGAATTTATAAATATGTTGTTGCAGGATGTTTGCTTACATGAGTGCTGGAAAAACATATCTAGGAGTAAAGCCAGCTCCAATCATGGCTGGATTCTCATCTAGAGGTCCTAGTGTGGTGCAACCGTTGATACTAAAGGTCTATAATATATATTTACATTTTGTTCAACCAACATGGCAAGATGCATAGTTTTTCATTTTGAAGGTAATTTGTTTCAGCCTGACATAACTGGTCCTGGTGTGGGTATAATTGCTGCCTTTTCACAAGCCGCGGGTCCTTCTAATCTTCCATCAGATACACGTAGGACTCTTTTCAATGTTGAACAGGGAACCTCTATGGCTTGTCCTCATGTTGCTGGCGTTGCGGGTCTTCTCAAAACATACCATCCTACATGGAGTCCAGCAGCCATCAAATCTGCTATTATGACTACAGGTACACCATGCTTAACAAAATGTTTTCTCATATTTACAAAATACAAAACGTTCATGTGCAACATGTTATCTGGAAAAGCGTTGGTGCATTATTAACAACTATGTTCTTGATTAATTTCAGCTACAACACTAGATAACACGAATAAACCAATTCAGGATGCGTTTAATAAGGTATCAACTCCATTCGAGTACGGAGCCGGACTTGTTCAGCCTAACCTTGCAATTGACCCTGGACTCGTTTATGATCTAAACACAAATGATTACTTGAACTTCTTATGTGCTTCTGGTTACAATCAAGCTCTACTCAAGTTTTTTTCCGATTTCAAAATCTCTTACAAATGTCCCAAGTCTTACAGAATTGAGGATCTCAACTATCCTTCAATTACGGTGCATCATCCTGCCTCAAAGCCTATAAATGTTATTCGCGTTGTTACAAATGTTGGGCCTCCAGGTACGTATGTTGTGAATGCTCATGGGCCCAGGGGGATAAAGGTTCGTGTTCTACCAACATCCTTGACTTTTAAGAGAACTGGAGAAAAAAAGAGGTTTCAGGTTATTCTACAGGCAATTGCTGTGCCCCATGGGTTACCTTTATTTGGGAAATTGACTTGGACAGATGGGAAACACAATGTAACCAGTCCTATCACAGTACTGTAACCTTAGAAATTACAGTCATAATTGTCATTTGTGTGGTTGTGTGTGTTTGCATTTGCTATTTTCTATAGACCGTATCTTAGGTGTGTTTCCTACTCCTTTTGCATTCGACTTTGTTACAAAAATAAAGTATGTTCAGAATGTTGAAGTATTGAACTTTATTGCGTTGCAACTAGTTTGTAATTGACAAAATCATGTATTGAATTTGTATCTTCTAAAATTCCGTTACATGTTGAGACTCTTCTTTAAGATATAAGTTTAAATCTCATTCATTCTTATCAAATGAATTTGTAAATGGATGAATATATTTTAACACCACTGTTCCAAATTTACACTCATGTCAAAATATCACTGTTTACATAATAAATTGGTCTAACTTTTAGTTACTAAGCTATCCAACAAATAATTTTACACTCCAACCTATGATTCCCGTCAAAACTGATTTCTCTTATTTCTATTTTATTACATGCAGGCAAAAATTCCTTCTGCTTTTTATTTTTTATTTTATTTTAACCTATTCTGTCTCTTTTTTTTTTTACGCGAATAAGAGCTAAAATGTCAGCTACAAACGCTTTTAAAGGAACAAAGAATAAATTAACTAGCTTTTTGGTTATTGGAGATAATAGGGCAGAGAAGTTTCTTAGAAAATTTTCATTTTTTTTTTTTATTACACAACGGTGTGGCCAACCAACGGGTTACATTGGGAATAAAAGTATCCTTTTCTTTCTCCTATTCTCGGCCCTATTTCTCCCGCTGATGGTGCAAGAACAATGCTTCTTCTAATTTAAAGTTTCTTCTATGATAATTTGCTTCCTTGTAACTTCATTATCTCTATTCTTTGCCATGGTAGGTACCTTGAAGCAGTGGTAGTCCTGGTGGGGCTGGCTAAGCTCTAAAACAGCAAAACATATAATGTTTAACAAAACAAAATATATTTTATATAAAATTAAAGACAATAGAATGTAATGTCCAATCCACAAAATAAATAATGGGGATACGAGTATCACATTTTTTTTAACATTTTAGGTCATTTTCAATGGAAAGCTTATAATATAAGGTTTATACATCTAAAACAATATATATATCTCAATATATATTACTATTTTTTTATGAGCATCTGTTATCAGTTATTAAGTATAAGTACCTTTCGTACATCAATCATTCTCCTATCATAATCAGGCATCAATGAAACAGTGAAAGCGGAATTCTATAGGATTCGATCTTCTATAAAACTGCAGTAATCTGGACCGTTAAGCTAAATTAATTTGTTTGCATAATAAATGATAAATTAGAGGGTGATACCTGACACCCAAAAAATAAAATTCATATACTACCCAAATTAGAATATTAATAGTTTGAGTAAATTTATTTTATTTTTTAACTTAAAAAATACTAATATATTATTAAAATAGTTGCTAAGTGGGTGTAATCTTTTTTACTATAATATTAAAATAGCTGTTAAATGTTAATTTTTTTGGGTGAGTATCAAAATATACTTTTCTAATAAATTATTCTCTAAAATTAAAAGGTGATGATTTATAAACTAAGGAAGTACTGATGAGGGTGCAATAATTGTTTTGGAAGTACAATGAAGAGAAAAGAAGCACAAAAAAGGGAAAAATATTTTATATGATAAATTATTAAATGATACCATGATAAATGAAATGGGAAAGACAAGAAATAGTGAAATAGAAGTATGATGAAAAAAAGGGTAAGTATTTGATACCTCTTTTGCCAGTATAAGAAGAGCAGACACAGGAGTGGAATAGAGGCACCCCAAAAGAAGAGTCTTAGATAGATGAGAGTGATGAGATTCTCCATCTTCAAACTTCTTCTGTCATCATTCCTTCTCTGCACTTTGTTGCAGGAACCCACCAATGCCCTTAGAAAGGCAAGTTAAGCTCTGCATTGCATTTTAGTTCCTCCATCACTGTTCATCTATTCAACTATTTTCACTGTTCATCTATTCAACATATGTAACGTAAAACATTTCATCATGGATGCTCTGTTTTCAGACCTACATTGTGTACTTGGGAGGACATTCTCATGGACCAGACCCTTCTCCCACTGATCTTCAAACAGCCACAGATTCCCATCATCAATTACTTGCTTCTGTCTTAGGAAGGTAACACCACAAACACCTTTCTTCTGTTAAATTAATGCTGATTGGGACATTGGCATTAATTAAAGTTTGTTAATTTAACAGTGATGAGAATGCAAAGGAAGCAATCATGTACTCTTACAATAAGCATATCAATGGCTTCGCCGCCCTGCTTGAAGAGGAAGAAGCAGCTGAAATTGCAGGTAAGCAAATATTGTTTAAGTAATTATGCGCATGCCCTTCATTTCGTACACATCTTGAAGCCACGTCATTTTGCATTGGAACAGAGAACCCAAACGTAGTTTCTGTGTTCCTGAGCAAAGAGCACAGATTGCACACTACCAGGTCATGGGATTTTCTTGGACTGGAAAAAAATGGAAAAATTCCGGCAAATTCCGCTTGGACCAAGGCAAGATTTGGAGAAGACACAATCATCGCTAATATTGATACAGGTATGCATATAAAACTTAGTTAAAACTTGTTAGAGACAACTAAAAATTTGTATGATTTTATGATAATTTTTTTCTCTACAGTCACGGTCATTTTGTTTTCCTTTATATATATAAATTAATTATACTTGTTTTTCTTGTTCTAAATATAGGTAAACTTATTTTTGTTTATTATAAATTTTAAAAAATAACATAATTTTGTTACTTTATAGTGATTGGATGATATTTAGTTATTATAATAAATAACAATCATTGTAAAGTAATAGTATCTGACATAAAGGGGAGATAAATATTATATCATATTATTAGAAAAAAATAATTTAAAGAATAAAGTTCATAAAGAAAAAACCGAAAAAGATAAAAATCACTAATAGATTTAAATAACATTTAGATTTTATATATTTATATATTCATAAATTTGTAATCCAAAAGTCGGAAAAAAAAGAATAAAGGGATTGTAATAACTTTGATTTTGTATATAATTATTCCATAACTAATGGTATATTATTATGTTATTATAATAAAAGTGTGAAATGAAATATATATATATATATATATATATATATAATTAGGATAGTTAAAATTAAGAATGGTAAAACTGGTCAACTTAATCTCTTTTTATTTGATCTGTTATGAATTGGATTGACTGGGCATAATTAAGAGAATTCGAACAAAATAAAGAAAATAGAAACATATATTCTTAATTTATTGGTTGTTGAGCAGGAGTTTGGCCGGAACACCCCAGTTTCCACGACAAAGGATATGGACCTGTACCATCTAAGTGGCGTGGGAAAGGTGTTTGTGAAATCCACGCTTTCAATACCACACGCAATTATTTCTGTAACAGGTTATTTTCTTTCTTATTTCAACAACTTTCTATTTTAATAATTATAAATAACCAATCATTTCTTTTTCAAAACATGAGACGTTCTCAATTTATATGATATTATTATAATACAATATTTTATTAAACAAAATAGTTATAAGGTTGAAGTAAGTTTATGAACAGTGGTGTGAAAATAATTTTTTCTTTCTTGATTCCCTACTTTCACTGCACTCTATTCTTTTACTCATTGTACACAATACTTTCATTTTAGTGCAAGCTTTATACTTATATAAATAATAAGAAAAAGGTTGTCGTAAATAACTATATTAGGGTTGACTAATTAACTAGTTTTTTATCAATATATAATTTTTTTCCTGCACTTTGTTTTATGTGTTTCTTCAATTTTCATATTTTAACTGTTAATTTCAATAAGCAAGTGATCCTGTTCATTAGAAATTATCTATTCAACAATACTTATTTTTAAATTTAAATAAAATAATTCGATATTTGAAGATTGATTTTTTTTCTTTTATAAATTAGAAGTTAAATTACATTTCTCTTAAACGAAAAAGGAAAAAGATCTTTTGATATTACTATTAAAAGAATAGAAAAGGAGCTGTCAACGTATAACGAGACAAAAAAGATTGATCAACATGCAGGAAGTTGATTGGAGCAAGAATATTCTTGAAGAACCGAGAGGCGGAAGACGGTGAGATTGAGGCAACGGCACGCAGCGCACGTGACTTCGTAGGGCATGGAACCCACACTTTGTCAACCGCGGGTGGTAATTTCGTTGGTGGTGCAAACGTCGAAGGTAACGGCAAAGGTGTTGCCAAGGGAGGGTCCCCAAGAGCTCGTCTTGTGGCCTACAAAGCATGCTGGAATAAACTGGACACAGGAGGCTGCCATGAAGCAGATTTACTAGCAGCATTTGATCATGCAATATACGATGGCGTTGATGTTATCTCCGCCTCTGTTGGCTGGTCCACTCCCTACAAGGAAGCCCTATTAACCGATGGTATTTCCATAGGATCATTCCATGCAGTCGCCAAAAATATAGTTGTTGTTTGCTCTGCCGGAAATGATGGCCCCTCACCTTCATCTGTCACAAACGTCGCACCCTGGTCCTTCACCGTTGCTGCCAGCACCTTGGACAGGGATTTCCTCAGCACCGTTTCTCTTGGCAAGAATAAAAAACACTTTCAGGTATCATCTTTCTATCCTCTCTCAATATGCATACACTTTTATTTTCTTAACTTTATTTGATTGCACCTGCATCAGGGTGCCAGTCTTAATCGAGGCTTGCCACGACCCAAGCGAAAGTTCTATCCCATTGTATTTTCCGTCAACGCAAAACTTCGTAATGCCTCCATTAATGATGCGTAAGCTCTATTTTTGTTTTTACTTTTATATCCCAGCCTTGCTTCAAACACTTATACTTGTTACCTCACACGTGTATGTTGGTGCAGGCGTGTTTGCAAACCGGGAACACTTGACCCTGCCAAAGTAAGGGGGAGAATACTTATCTGCATTCGAAGCGATAAATTGCAATCTGTTAGAGAGGTCGAACAGGGTAAACTTGCTGGCGCTGTGGCAGTTTTTGTGCAGAATGATGAACAAAGTGGAAATTTACTTTTAGCTGAAAATCACGTTTTACCTGCTGCAAGTATAAGTGGAACAGATTCTAGTTATATCAATACTTCCGGCAACAGTGTCGAGTAAAGTCATCTATCATTAATCCCTTAGAAACCTCGTATTAATTCTCTGTGTGTGTGCATATATAGTGAAGTAATTCACGAATTTATAAATATGTTGTTGCAGGATGTTTGCTTACTTGAGTGCTGCAAAAACATATCTAGGAGTAAAGCCAGCTCCAATCATGGCTGGATTCTCCGCTAGAGGTCCTAGTGTGGTGCAACCGTTGATACTAAAGGTCTATAATATATATTTACATTTTGTTCAACCAACATGGCAAGATGCATAGTTTTTCATTTTGAAGGTAATTTGTTTCAGCCTGACATAACTGGTCCTGGTGTGGGTATAATTGCTGCCTTTTCACAAGCCGCGGGTCCTTCTAATCTTCCATCAGATACACGTAGGACTCTTTTCAATGTGGAACAGGGAACCTCTATGGCTTGTCCTCATGTTGCTGGCATTGCCGGTCTTCTCAAAACATACCATCCTACCTGGAGTCCCGCAGCCATCAAATCTGCTATTATGACTACAGGTACATCATGCTTAACAAAATGTTTTCTCGTATGCACAAAATACAAAATGTTCATGTGCAATATGTTATTTGGAAAAACATTGGTGCATTATTAACAGCTATGTTCTTGATTAATTTCAGCTACAACACTAGATAACACCAATAAACCAATTCGGGATGCGTTTAACAAGGTATCAACTCCATTCGAGTACGGAGCCGGACTTGTTCAGCCTAACCTTGCAATTGACCCTGGACTCGTTTATGATCTAAACACAACTGATTACTTGAACTTCTTATGTGCTTCTGGTTACAATGAAGCTCTACTCAAGTTGTTTTCCAATTTCAAAATCTCTTACAGATGTCCTAAGTCTTACAGAATCGAGGATCTTAACTATCCTTCGATTACGGTGCATCATCCTGCGTCAAAGCCTATAAATGTTACTCGCACTGTTACAAACGTCGGTCCTCCAGGCACATATGTTGTGAATGCTCATGGGCCCAGGGGGATAAAGGTTGTTGTTCAACCAAGTTCCTTGACTTTTAAGAAAACTGGAGAAAAGAAGAGGTTTCACGTTATTCTACAGGCAATTGCAGTGCCCCATGGGTTACCTTTATTTGGGAATTTGACTTGGACTGATGGCAAACACAATGTAACCAGTCCTATCACAGTGCTGTAACCTTAGAATTTACTATTATCATTTTGTGATTGTGGTTTGTGTGTGATTGCGATTGTTATTGTTTGGGTTGTAATATAAGCGTGTTTCCTATACTCTTGTTGTATTGAAGTTTGTCACAAAAATAAGGTATGTTTAGAATTTGAAGTTTTGAACTTTGTTGCGTTGAGCTATGTTTGTAAAAAGCATAATCACCTTTGGAACCTGTGCCTTTGAAGTTTCTGGGTTGAGTCCCATCTCTAATTAATATCCAATAATTTCAGACTAAATCCATCAATGTAATTTATTTAGAGAAAAAATAATTTTACAATTTTTCTAACAAATTAAAACGGCTATGTGAGAGAGAGGGTATCGATATGGATATTAATCTTTTGAAAAGTTAATATCCTCACTCAAGACCTATATAAATAATATGAATATGTTTAATTAAATAAAACCCTAGCTAACTCAAAGTCATAAAAATAATAAGAATTAATTAAAAGTGGCCAGTAACAAATGATTTTTAGAAGTCCTAATGCCTAGTTAATTCGATTCATTCTGAAAAAAAAATTATCTTTTTATTTTTATATGTAGCTTTTTTATAAACAATTATTTCTTAAAAGTAACCACTCCTAAATATGTTGGTATATTATTTAGTGGATAAGAAAGAGACTAAGTGTCTGTTTAGTTGAACCAATTTGGAGGGATTTACTGTTTAATAGGATGAATTTAAGAAATGAAGGTTATTTGATTGACCTAATTTGAGAGGATGAAAATTTACATGATGGTAGTAAAAAGATTTGAAATGATGGTAGTAAAGAGATTTGAAAGGATGATAGTAAAAAGATTTGAAGGGATGAAACTTGAAATTACAAAATAGCTCTCATAAATGAGATGAAAATTATAAAATACCCTCGTAAGTAGGTCATGATTTTGGAAATTACAAAATACTCCTTTAAATTGGTTAAGGGTTTGCTTCACAAAGACCAATTAGTAATTTCTAAAATATATCAATTAAAAAATTAAAATAAATCTATAATATCTATCAAATCATTTCTAACTTTTCATAATCAATCCCATCAAATGCCTTCAAATCTTATCATCTATCCATTCATCCAAACAATCTTACCATCCACACATAATCCACTCAAATTCTTTTAAATCCATTTCCTCAAATCCATACCCTCAAGTAAACAAAGTCTTAAAAACAACTTTAACGGAAACATCTTAACTTCATTTTTCAATTAGGATAAGTGACTTGTTAGAAGATAACGGATATCTTTGATGGATCCCACAATTTGGATTCGAATCATGATACTTTCACACTGTTTTAGTTTTCTACTTTCACTCAACAAATAATTTTATAATAAAAAAAAAAAAAAAAGCAGTTGTAAAGTGAAAGTATGTTTCCAACAGTGGTGTTAATATTTTTAGTCTTTGTATTCTGATGTTAATAATGGTAGTTAGAAAGGTACTCGTTTAAGTCCTTTGAGTAGATATAAAGACTCTTTATCATGTCTTTATTTTAAATGAATGACTAGTTATATGTCAAAAGAGTATTGTCCAATATCATGTCTTTATTACCATTAATTTTCTGCTTTTGTCCAAAAGTTTTAAATAAAACGTATTATTTGTTTGGAAGTAAGTACATCTCTTAATCAGTCTACCAACATAATAATTATAATTTTGTTATATTCCTAATGAAATAAAATTTTCAGTATATTTTACATGTTAAGAAATACTTATAAGATAATATTTATATTTTATTTATACATTTATAATTTTATATATTACTAAGTGTGAGATTTCTAATAAATAAAAATACTAAAACAAGTAAATGAAAAATGGGATGCAATATAATATAAAAAAGAGAGAACATAAAAAAATAGCCAAGGAATCTTATAAAGTTGGCGATTTAGGATCTGTATAAAAAGTCATATATGTCTGAGTTATACTTATCTGATTAAGATAATATTTGTGTCATTGTCCTATTAGAAATGTGAAAAGGATCTATGATTCAATAATGCAGTAAAATATGAAATAATAAAATAAATTATATAATTTGTATAGTAACCAAAATAAATGTTATAATATAAAATATGTAAAAATTAATGACCCAAAAACAAATAGTAAAATCCCACCTTATACGTAAAAAGGTAAAAGGATTATTTCAGTCAACATTATAAGGGTAAAAAGAATTTATTTTACAAGAAAAATAGAAAAGAAAAGTTAAGAACTTAAAAAGTAAAACATAATTTAAAATAGCGTGTTAAAAATCATTACCACTACTGAAAGAAAGAAAAAAAAAAACTAAAATAAAATTTTATAAAAAGCTCCTGATACAATCATGTTTTTACACTTATTTGTTTTTGAACATTTAATTAAAATTATAGGGTTTAAGAAATATGTTCTAAAAGAAACATGTTATAATGTTTTTGATTTATTAGAAAAATAAAGAATAAAATTTTAATAAATTAAAATGACGATTTAATCTATTAAAATCGATTAAAATTTAAAGTTATCTATTTAATTTTATTTTAATCTATTAAAACAAATTTTTAAACAAATAAAACTACTTAAATCTCAAGATCTTTTTGTTTATTTTAATTGACTAAAATAATGTAAAAGTATTTTTAATGAATTAAAATATTATTTTAACATATTAAAATATTTATTCTAAACTCTATTTTAATCAATTAAAATTATTAAGTATACAAGTTTTCATATCACTAATAAAAATAACACATTTAATCGAGATTTTACGAGATTTATACTTACAGTTCTGGAATATAATTACAGTAAAAAAATACTTAAACTATTACGTATAATTGCAGTGAAAAATATAACATATTACTATTGTTTTTTAAAGAAACCCCGATAAAAAATCTCACAAAATTAGTTTTATTCATTCATAAATTTTTTCCCCAATAAGAAATCTCACAAAATTAGTTTTATTGATTCATAAATTTCTTTTATAACACTATGGGAGAGATTATTTTATGATAACTTTTATTTTGTTTTCCAATTATGCTTAAATTTTTTAAATAATGTTGTTTCTTTTTTGTTTATAATCTTAGACAATAAATTATAAGTGTTGATTGTAGGAGGGTTTAACAATGGTAAAAAATCTTGTAAGGTTCAAGATTTTATTATGTTTATTGTATTTTCTTGTTTTATTAATAAGTTGTGATAAAATATGAAAATATAATAGATTGATTCTATCATAGTTATTAGATAATTTAGTATAATTTTTGTGCGATACAGTAAATCAATATAAATTTTATATATCTTATTTTCTTTTTCTATTTACTTTAGTTAAGTTGTTTGTTATTTTGTATATTATATTTAACTTTGAAAAAAATAATAAAAGTGATATTTAATTTTGTAAAAGTTAATATGAATTGATTAACTCATTAAAGTTTGGATATTTATTTGAAAAAGTGATGATAGTTTAATCCAATCCCAAAATTCACCCTATAATTCTAACATAACACTAGAAGACCATGGTGAGATATTCCAATGAGTCACAATAGTTTAATCTTAAACTGAATCCAATTTCATGCTCTTATTTATTTTATGAACAATAAATTTCGTGCTCGTTAATCATATATAAAATTGTCAATCCAACAAACCTAATTTCTCAAAAATCTTAGGAACAATATTCTCTAATCAATAAAAAAAATCAAAATTATTTTCCACAAAAAGGGCAAGTGTAAGGGATGGACCAACTTAATGATTTCAAGTTGAAAAGGGATTTGTGGTGCTTGCTCTATCCCTGTATGGTCATTTTTGCCACCATCTTTTTTCCAATTATTTTCTCACTTCAAATAAGTATCTTTCTCTAGTGCCTTCATGGAAAAGTCATTCAAATTTCAACTCCTCCAATCAAATTCTCTTCACTCACATTTCTTTTAGACTTTTAGCAATAATTCTCATTGCCAAGTTTTTTCATTGTTAACGTTTGCATGAGCATTATGTGAACATGATTTTTTTCATTTTTTCACACTAGGGTTTTATTTCTAGCTACCATGTCTTTGAAGCTTACGTTATAGATTATGATTTTGATGTTATTGTTGGGGTTGTTAGGTTTTCTTCATGGTGAAATAATTTAAATAAGAAGGAAAATTCTTTGATGGTGACGCAAAAAAAAAAACACCATATTATTAAGGGGGAAAGCGTAGAATAGAATCCCTGAGACATAATATAGAATTTTTAATATCACATCTACAATAATATGACATATCATAAAAAATAATCTTATATTTGTATTATCTTAACAATATTTGTATTTATTTAAGAGTCTGTGATTAACATTTATACTATTTTGACAATTTTTTTATCTATTTAAGAGAAGGAATATATTGAATTACTTTTCTTCTTAAAGTGAGATTATTAAAATTTTTAAAAATAGTGAAATGAATAAAATAATAAAATAAAAGAAAATATTAAAAAAGTAATAATGAAAAGGAAAGACTTTTGCATGGAAACACTTTTTTTTCCTCCACTAAAATTTTAGATATTTTTTTAAATAGAAATGGAACGGTCCTTTTTAGTATTATTATTAACGAGGACACGTTACACACGTAATGGTCATCTGTAACAACCCTATCACGACTTGGAGTCAAGGCAAAAGTTTGATTGCAGAAAAGTTTCATTGTTTTTAATTATTTATATATAAGCATCCCGTTATCATTTCTTTATTTACTTTTTTAAATTTTAAATAAAAATAAATTTGTTTCTATTAATTTAAATTTAAATTTTTTATATAAAATTTAGCAAATCAAACAAAATAAAAAAAATATAAATCAAATATACCATAAGAATATCAATACGATATGGTTGAACTGGAACATGCTTTCTGTAAATATTTTTTTTACCATTGGATAGTAGAAGAGTTTAATATAACATATATAAGACTTAAAATAAAATATGGAAGTTTATAATATAGGTTGCAATATTGTTACATTCTTTTTAGAAACCTATACATTTTCAATATATAATTAGCATCTTTGTAACAAATAAATCACACTCTTGTTGGGATTTTGAAAATAGGAGAAATATACCGTATAAAAGAGCTTGTTATTTTATTTTATTTTATTTTATTCATCTTCTATATATAAAACAAAATGTAATAAAATATTAAGTATTTATAATTTTTTAATTTTAATTTCATAAATTTAAATAATAAATAAATAATTTTTTTAAATAAATAGTATTTAAGAAAAACAAAAAATTTCCTAAAAGCTAATTTAAATAAAAAAGTATTAAACAAATATTCTGAATCATCTTCACCAACTTCATAGACTACAAACGACCAAAGTTATATTAAGCACATTCAAGTCAATTTTCAAACTCAGCTAACATCCCAAGTAACAGGGTTACACTTCAATGTGATGAAATGTTCTAATTTATATAGATTACATAAAACAAAGGATTGAAAAAAAAAAAAAAAAAAAAATTAAAAAAAAAAAAAAAAAAAACACAGATACATATCCTAAAACAATTCACGGGAAAATCTAACATGTTTGATGATTATTGATTGAACTAAACATTTAGATCCGTTGTCAGCTCTTGACCTATGTGTGTTCAACAATTATTGTAGAATATTTACGACAAATAATCATGAACTGGTAAATAATAACTAATATATTTGTTTAACAATATTAACCCCTTCAATTAGTGCAATATAAAATTGTAACAGTCCTTCACTTAACTTCGTATTGTACCACTTGTATCCCAATTTCTTAGACAATCTACACAGTATTTATCTTGTGCTTCCACTCAAATAATTCAGTGCATCTAATATATAAATATTGAGCCAGTGTGACTTATGTTACTGTAATAAAACTTTTTATACAAAAAATCTACTCTCTTAAATGTTCATATTTTTCATCAGAAGATAAATAAATTAAATAATCTAATGTCAATATAACTTACAACATCATTTTATCAAAATTTAAAAATAAAATTTAATTAAGATACTAGAATTATTTTTAATATATAGTCATTCAATTATATTTTTAAAAATTGAAAACTTTCACTTTGTTTATATTTTTAGCATAACATAACATAACCACCATAACTTTCAGAAAAAAGTACCGAGTGTAAATGCAATGCTTTTTTGGTCAATCCTTTACGTATGGACATTCACATAGCTTTTTTGCTGTAGTATTTCATTATATAATGTCCAACATCTTTGTACTAACCATACTATACGATTATCACCAAGTACCTCAAACATGGTCTTCACTAAGCTTTCATTAATTCTCTGTTCACTCTTAGGTCTCCATTTCACCATTTTTTCTTTTGCTGCCACCACTGATGAAAACCAAGTGAGGGAAGTAGGTGCTTTACTTGAGTGGAAAGCTAGCCTTCAAAACCAAAGCCAAGCTTCTCTGTCTTCATGGAGCAGAGGTGTGAGTCTTTGCAAATGGAAAGAAATCATTTGTGATAAATCCAACTCTGTCACCACTATAAATGTATCAAATCATGGCCTGAAAGGTACTCTTCACACTCTCAACTTCTCATCCTTTCCCAACCTGCTAACTCTGGATGTTAGTAACAACAGTTTCAATGATACTATTCCTCACCAAATTGCTAGCTTGTCCAGAGTTTCTCAGTTGATAATGAATAACAATAATTTTAGTGGTCCAATCCCCATTTCCTTGATGAAGTTGGCTACCTTGAAGATTCTAAACTTGAAATACAATAGCCTTTCTGGCCCTCTTCCTGAGGAGATTGCAGAGTTGAGGAATTTAGAGAGACTGTTATTTGAATCAAATCACCTTTCTGGCACCATTCCTCCAACCATTGGAAGGATGGCCAACCTTGTTGAACTTAATTTGCAACTTAACTCTATCAATGGTACAATCCACCCTTCAATTGGAAACTTGACAAATTTGAAATTCCTCAGGCTTCAACAAAATAATCTGTCTGGCCCCATTCCTTACTTCTTAGGAGACATGACCAATTTGAATGTTCTTGAACTCGACCAAAATAGATTAACAGGACCAATTCCTCCCCATATTGGAAACTTGACAAAGATGGTTAATTTGTCCTTGGCCGTTAACATGCTTTCTGGACCAATTCCTCCCTCCCTTGGAAACTTGGTCAATCTAATGTCCTTAGAACTTTCCAGGAACAATCTTTCCGGAGATATTCCTTCCACCTTGGGAAATTTGACAAACCCCATCTTTTTCGTTGTGTCAAGAAACAAACTTGAAGGCAGATTACCACCAGGAATGAATAACTTCACCAATTTAGTGAGCTTACAACTAGGTGAGAATAGTTTCACTGGCTCTCTGCCAGAACAAATTTGCCTTGGTGGGTCAATAAAGTTTTTCACTGCTGAAAATAATTATTTCACGGGTCCAGTTCCAAAAAGCCTGAAAAATTGCTCCTCTCTTTTTAGACTCAGACTAGACGGAAACCAGTTGAGTGGAAATATATCAGATGAATTTGGTGTTTATCCATCGTTGAACTACATTGATCTGAGTAGGAATAATTTTTATGGCCACATTTCCCCAAAGTGGGCAAAGTGTCCTGGTCTTGCAAGCCTTATAATGCCCAACAACAACTTATCTGGTATCATACCACCAGAACTCAGCCAGGCACCCATGTTAGCAAAACTTGTCTTGTCTACAAATCATTTAACAGGGAAAATTCCAAAAGAAATTGGGAAGTTGACCTCTTTGTCGATATTATCAGTAAGCAACAATGAACTTTCCGGCACCATTCCTACAGAAATAGGTGCTTTGTCCAAACTTGAAACTTTGGAGCTTTCAGCAAATAATTTAGATGGTGCAATTCCAAGAAAGTTGGGAGAGTTATTCAGGTTGCTTAAATTGAACTTGAGCCACAACAGATTGACAGAAAGCATTCCCTTGGAATTTGGGCGTTTGCAATCTCTTCGAAGTCTTGATCTTAGTTTCAATTTGTTAAATGGAGCAATACCATCTGCACTTGCAAGTATGCAAAAATTGGAAACGCTAAATCTCTCTCACAACAATCTCTCTGGACACATTCCACCTAATTTTAAGGAAAACTTGGCAAAGGTTGACATATCTAGTAACCAATTGGAGGGGCCAATTCCTAACATTGGAGCCTTTCTCAATGCTTCATTTGATGCATTGAAAGATAATAAAGGCTTGTGTGGAAAGGCCAGCGGTTTGGTGCCTTGCAGCAGTGGTAATGGTAAAGCGAAAAGAAATGTAACCATGTTGGCATTACTCCTGACTTTGGGTGCTCTACTCCTAGTAGTACTCGTGGTTGGAGTTTTGTTATGCATTTGCCACAGAAGAGCAGCAGAAGGCAAAAAGGAGGATGCTAAAGAAGAAAATCCTCAGGAACATTATGCCATATGGAGTTATGATGGAAAATTGGTGTATGAAAATATCATTGAAGCCACAGAGGAGTTTGATGACAAATATCTCATTGGAGAAGGAGGAACTGCATCTGTTTACAAGGCTAAATTACCCACAGGACAGATTGTTGCAGTGAAAAAGCTTAATGCTGCACCCAATGAAGAAACACCGGATTTGAAAGCTTTCATGACTGAGGTTAAAGCCTTGGCAGAAATCAAGCATCGTAACATTGTGGAGTCACTTGGATATTGCTTACATCCACGTTACTCCTTCTTGGTTTATGAGTTCCTCGAGGGGGGTAGTTTGGATAAAGTACTAATCGATGATACACGTGCAACCATGTTTGATTGGAACATGAGGGTAAAGGTTGTCAAAGGTGTGGCAAATGCTTTGTATCATATGCATCATGGTTGCTTTCCTCCTATTATTCATCGAGACATATCAAGCAAGAATGTTCTTATAGATTCGGAATACGTGGCCCGTATTTCTGACTTCGGAACGGCTAAAATTCTGAATCCTGATTCACGCAATTTAACCGCGTTTAAAGGGACATATGGTTATGCTGCACCAGGTTAGGTCCTTTTTGTTCTTGAGCATTGAATCCTATACATGTTTCAGTAACAAGTTCTTCTGCTACTTACTGTATAATAATATTATTTTCATGCATTTGGTCAATTGCAGAGCTTGCTTATAGTGCGGAAGTGACTGAAAAATGTGATGTGTTCAGTTTTGGAGTGCTTTGTTTGGAAATAATGATGGGAAAGCATCCAGGAGAGTTCATTTCGTCGTTATTTTCACCCTCTGAAGCATCATCGGTGTATAATTTGCTGTTGAAGGATGTTTTGGACCAAAGACTACCCCTTCCAGTGGAGCCAGTTGTTGAGGAGGTGTTCTTGATTGCCAAAATAACATTGGCTTGCTTGAGTGAAACTCCACGTTTTCGTCCAAGCATGGAACAAGTGTATAACGATTTTCTCATGCCAAAATCGTCTTCACAAAATTCACTCTCCATCATCACACTTGCTCAACTTGTCAATAATTCAACCTTCTAAGGTTTACTTACATTCGTGTTTTTTGTAAGCGTGTTTTATGTAATTTGTTATGTTTGATTTATGAAATAAATAGTGTGGTTTTAAGGTAATGTTTAACTCTCTAACTAGAAAAAAACCTAGTTTTTTTTTTGTTAGATTTAAATGTATCCCAATATGGTTGGTAGGGGTTGATTTGTAAAAGTTTCTGGCTCAAGTCAATAAGAAATGAAATGCTTCATGGAAAGAAAATTTATTTACAACAAAAACAAAAGTTTAAAGTTATTTTGACTAATTTATGAATTAAATTTGTTTGATGTACAAATTTATTTATGAAATTTTTAATTATTATTTTTCCATAAACTACTTAAATCAGACTTCTATTTTTGTAATATATTTAAAATTTATAAATATAGCACTATTAGGTTAAGGGTAAAAAATTGCTAGGGTCTACTTGGCCGACTATATAAACAGTGTCTTCCTTCATCTCGTATCACCAAAGGAAGCCGTCTTCTTTCGGCGTTGTTTGGTTTGTCATTTTCTGAATCTCATGCCTTGATAACTTCTGCCATTGTTGCAGATAGTTGAAAACTTATCATAGCTTTTGCCTTCAGTTTCTTTTCTATGTATGAATTGTGATTCATCGAAGCCAATGATGATTTATGCTTGTAGCAAGTGCCGTCTTAAAACCATACTCTTTGTACGGTGTGTGATGCACATTTTCACATTATCTGAGGCTTCGTTCTTTTTGTTCTGAATCTAATTTCAACTTTTTTTTTTTTTTTCCAAAGCAAATATTAGGGTTTTCTTTTAAATGAAGCGTAATTTATCCTCGTCCTATCCAGGATCAGGTTGGTCTTGGTGGAAAATTCTTATTGAACTGCAAGTTACTCAAATTTCCTTTTCTATTATTTACCCTAAACATTTGATTTATCTGTATCAACCTGGATTAGTTAAGAGTATCATAAAATCCCAGTGAAATATACAACTAGCTGAGAAGAAACAGGGCAAACTGTGCTGCTCCAGAAAAGAATATCAGTTCCAAGCCTTTGTGGCATCAACATGGCCTGTTGGAAACATTATTAGTAAATTTATGGGGAGGGTTAAAGTTATAGCCAAATTCATTACAATTTACAAATAATTGATTGTAGGCATGTAAGGTTTTAAATTTCGTTCTTGGTCATGATTGCAATTCCATTATGATATTTGATACTGACTAAGAAAGATATAACATAGTGGCTGCAATTAATTAAAAAACCTTGCTGCAAAGAGAAGTGCATGATCAAGGAAAGTGGGCCTAATAGGTGGATTAAGTTGATAAGCATTATTGAGGGAGGAAGGAACTAGCCAGATTTAAGTTTTAGAAATGGTAGATCGGGTCAAGGAGGGGACTATACTATTCTATGTGATGTTTCACCAAACTGGTGGAGCCCTTTTGAGGTTTGGTCCGTAGGATTGTGGAGCCACTTTGGTGAGTTTCACCAGTGGATTTGCATTTCTTGAAATTGTTGTAGATGCCTTTTTGTTTTTCATAAAAACCTTCACTATAAAGCTTGTTTGAAACTTTTGAGTTTTCCATGGCCTTCATCCTCTTCTGATGTAATAGCTCTTATAAATAAACTTTTCTGATGTAACAGCCCTTGTAAATAATGGTGTGAAAGTAAAGAATAGTGATGTACTTTTTGCTTTCACTCTGTGTTTTATCACTTTAAAAAAAGGAAAATGAAAAAAGAACCTATAGGTAATGCAATTCACGCAATGTTGTTGTTATTTCTGGGGACATGACCCCTGCGCATGCCAAGCTTTAGACTTTTAAAATAATTGTATTCATATTAACTTTTAGTCATTTTGTTTTTAAAAGAAGCATTGCAAGGATAGGCAGATGTTATGGATTACATCACATTTTTTTACTTTTTACTTTATTTAATTTTTAAATGATTACTATAATTAAGATAATTACGATGAATATATGTTCTGATTGAATTAATCAATTAAGGAATCAAATCTTATAAAAAATGATTTTATGTAATACAATAATTAATATAATAACTTTTATGAAACATTTTTTTTTTATATTTACATCAATGAATTGCGGGGAGGTCAACTTTTCTTTTTATAGTTTGAAAAAAAAAATTATGTTGATAATATAAATATATATACTAGTTCAAAGTAATTGATAATACAAATGCTCTTTTTATTCAAATTTATATCAAATTCTAATCAAACTTTTTTTTACATGATTTAAGTTTCACTAATAAAAAGAAGCATATTATCAACTAATATATACGTTTCTCTTTGATTTCTTTCTAAACATTTTATATTTTTATCATAATTTTTATTTATCTGATAAATAAACATATTTTTTATATTTTGATATATTATTCTCGAATAAATTATATATAAAGTTTATCTGCTAACTTCTTTTTCTCACAACTCGTAGATTTTATGTGCTGTAAAAAGATTAGAAAAAGGAAGTTAAACAGAGAACATTAAATCTATCATATTCGAAAAACAAACTTTCCTGAATTTCCACATGCCAATAAAAGTTTTACTAAATAAGCATTGTGATTATATAGATTAATCCTTATTCTACTAAATACAAGTTTTACTATTAGTCTAATCTTTCTCAAATATTAGTCATGTCTGATTAGAAACACCTTGAAGCAACAAACTCTAACCAGGTCCAAGGACAAGTTCGAGGTGTTCAGTTCAGATGTGAACCCTTCAAAATGAATCCCTTAGAGGAAACAAGTATCCCTCATTAATGATCTAAAACGGAGGGTCCAGATTCCCTTTAAGAGTGATGTGTTTGAAGCATTAAAAAATTCAAGTTTAGAAATATGAAGTAACAAACAGATAAAAGTGTTAAGCGCAGATGGAGCTGGTGATTATGTTTCAGATTTTTTGAGAGAAAGAAGGGATATTGCATGAAATGACACACTGGTTATAGGAATGCTGAAAGGAAAAACATGAACCATCATGAATATGGTGAGAGTATGCTAAATTGTGCTGTAAAATTTATCAAATTTAAATTGTTCAGTTCTACAACAGTACGTTGCCACTTGTTAGTTAGTGCTAAAGTGTTAACAAGGAAGGACATTAACAGAGTAAATTAGCAGAGTAAATGCAGAACCAATTTTGATAGAACACTGATAAGACAAATTGAAGAAGAAAATGTATGATATATTATCAGAAGAAAATATTTCACAGTCAATAAATCCACGTAAAAACTTCTCAAATTCTAATATTTAGAGTAAACCTAGCATATAAGCTCCGTACATGATTTGAGGGTGCCTAATACAAGCAAAGCTCCAATGAAACGAAGTTCGATACAACATTTCAATGATAAAAAGCACTTAAGACTTGCATAGTAATAACATCAAACACAAACACAAAAAAAACACTCAAATGGTATTGTTCCCGAGAGTAATTTCAGAGGTTAAAGGACTACAATAGGACTGGTTACTGTGTGATTTCCATCTGTCCAAGACAAGTTCCCAAATACTGGAAAACCGTGACTGGGCCAACTTATTGGCTGAAGAATAACCCGAAATCTCTTCTTTTCTCCAATAGTCTTAAAACTCAAAGAACTTGGTTCAACAAGAACCTTAAATCCTTCAGTTATGTTAGCTTTCAAGACATATGTGCATGTTGGAGTCCCCACATTGGTAACTGTACGAGAAACATTTATAGGGTTCATTCCTCGATTTGCTACTGTGATCGAAGGATAGTTGAGATTTTCAATGTTGTAGGACTTTGGGCAATTGTACGAGATGCGGCCAAAGTATCTCAGAAAATTTTGGCTACGATCATGAGCGCATATGAAGTTCAAGTAATCCCTTGTTCTCATATCATAAACAAGTCCAGGGTCCATTGCAAGGTTAGGCTGAATATGTCCAGAGCCATAATCAAAAGGAGTTGCTATCTGATCAAATGCGTCCTTAATCGGTAGGTTGCTGTTATCTAGTGTGGTAGCTACAGAAAGAGAATTATTTCTATTAAGAAAAGATCTTTACTTTGGATCTTGATTTTAGATTTTGTTAAATATGGAATGATGTGAATAGAAGAACCAGAATGGAAAGATGTGTTTTTGGCAACTTACCAGTAGTCATAATGGCTGATTTAATAGCTGCAGGACTCCAATCAGGATGAAGTGTTTTGAGAAGACCTGCGATGCCAGCAACATGAGGGCATGCCATAGAAGTTCCCTGTTGCATATTGAAAGGAATACGGCGCGTATCTGATGGTAGATTTGATGGACTTGTGGCCAGTGAATAAGCCGCCAATATGTTCACACCAGGAGCAGTTACATCAGGCTGAAACAGAGAAGTAAGTATACAACTCAAGAGAATGAAAGAAATAAATCATGATGAAAAGTTATATACCTTCAGTATCAATGGCTGCACTGCATTGGGACCCCTGGAGGAAAATCCAGCCATAATTGGAGCAGGCTTTATTCCTAAATATGTTCTTGCTACAGTCATGTAAGCAGCAAGTTTCCTGCAGTGTAACTTAATGTGAGTTTAGAATTCATGTCATATATTATATCTTTGAGAAATTTACTGTGAATCCAAAATTGAACCATACAGTGAAATATGATTGATTACCTGCTATTGTTCTTGTCGGAACCTCCTTTTCCAAACCATTCACGTTCATCTATATCCTCATCCTCATACATATCCATATTTGCACCTGGTATAGGATAAGGCTCGGCTAGAAGTGTATTGCCACTTTTCTCGTCATTCACCACAAACACTCCCACCGCGCCAGCATTAGCAGCTTCGTAACCCTGAGCTACTGATGTTGTTTTATCACGTCGAATGCAGATCAATATGTTTCCCTTTATTTTGCTAATATCAAGTGTTCCCGGTTTGCAAAGTCGACTACAGCAGTAACATATATACTAACATAAGAAACAAGTACCAATAATCTGATCAATAAAGTAAATATTAGAAGCAAGTTTGGTGAATTCTAGCTTACGCGTCATCTCTTGTGGCATTAGGAAGTCTAGCATTGGCAGCATGAACCAATGGATAAAATTTGCGTGATGGTAAGCCTCTATTCAGACTGGCTCCCTGAAATTCATGCACACATGCATGCATGCATGCAAACCAATTAGAACAGATCATATGCAACATGGTTTTTCCTTTACACTGATCATATCCCAAAAGAATAAATAATATTCTTTATATCATGGAATCGCAAATTGTTATTTATGATAAGTTTTGTTGACTTTGATAATAACTATCCTATAAATCATCATACTATAATGTAAGAAGTTTTGCACAGACGATGCATGTTTTATACTATAATGTATAAAAGAAACATGTAATGTTACCTTAAGGTGGTGATTTTTACCAAGAGAAATGTTGGTGAGAAAATCCCTGTCTATTGTACTGGCAGCAACTGTGAAGGTCCAGGGAGCCACATTTGTGACAGTTCTAGGTGCTGGTCCATCATTTCCAGCAGAGCAAACTACAACTATATTTCTAGCCACTGCATGAAATGCCCCTATGGAAACCCCATCTGTGAAGAAGGCTTCAATGTAAGGATTAGAGCCAGCGATGGAGGCAGAGATGACATCAACACCATCATTTATGGCATGATCAAACGCTTCTAGAATGTCTGCCTCATGGCAACCACCAGCATCATTTGCAGACCAACACACTTTGTATGCAGCCACACGAGCCTTTGGGCATCCACCCTTTGCAGTGCCATTGCCATTGCCGAAGATAGTTGCACCAGGAGCAAAGTTACCAGCAGCAATTGACAGCGTATGGGTGCCGTGGCCAACAAAGTCACGTGCCGTGCGTTTTGAACGATCAAGTTTCCCATTCTGTGCCTCGTAACCATTGCTAAAGATTCTTGCTCCTATCAACTTCCTGATTCATTGTAATGTGTAATTCACTCTTTATAAAGATGGTGGACAAATTTTCAACACAAGTTATTTACAATGAAACTGATGAATATTGTCACGGAACAGTGACATTAGTAACAAGGCATCAAACGATTATACTAAGTAGTACCTTAACATTTTAAAATTTCATGTAAATTATGAAAGGGTTGTGTTTAGTGAAATTATTAGAGAGAAAAGGACCTGTTACAGAATGTTTTGTTTGAAGGGGCAAAATGGTCAATCTGACAGACCCCGTTCCCACGCCACGTCGATGGCAGGGGACCATATCCGTTGTCGCTGAAACTTGGGTGTTCGGGCCAAATACCTGTTCAACAAAAAAATGTTAAGGATCTATAATATACTACGAACTGTTTTTGAGTTAAGGATTTAATATACTTTAATTAGTTAAACAAATTTTCATTATACAATTTACACCACTCATAAATTACATCAACTTCATTTATCCTTAAGCCTCGTGGTGAAAAACTACTTGGGAAGAGTGGAAGAAAATAATAAAGTTACTCACCCTAATTCTATATTGAAAAGTAAACTTCAAACTTACATCAATATATAAAAGTTGCATCTTCTCTAAACATTTTTAACCCTTTTAGTTAAAATTCTAATTGAAAGAGTGGATGGAAATGATAAAGTTTTTGGTAAAGGAAAAATGTTTTACGAAATTCTTTTTATTCACCTACTTCTATTTATTTATTATGTTATTCTTTTTAAGGGAACATTTTTTAGCTTTTATTGATTTCTAGATATTTTTATTCACTTTTTTTTTTTTAATTTTTTTTTTTCTTTT
>Ga0209489_102390_pt1 | contig 38331 bp, 13 predicted proteins | sample SiratrowhiteBW_FD_187527 | JGI IMG/M metagenome (GOLD analysis project Ga0209489, IMG submission 187527) | Root nodule microbial communities of legume samples collected from California, USA - Siratro white BW (SPAdes) (version 2) | ecosystem: Host-associated > Plants > Roots > Nodule | place...
ATATATATATATATATATATATATATATATATATATATATATATATTTTTTCATTCATAATACTTTCCTTTTTTCCAAAATAGCTATAATATAATTAATCTTCGTTCAATCTACCCATACTCAATATAATCTATCCATTCATAATTATATTATTGACCTAAAATAATTAAATCACTAAAAATTGTTTAATTTATAAAAGAAATAATAAAAGTATATTATAAAAATTATATTGTTTTCTATTTATTCTTCTTTTTTATTTTTTATCGATGAAAATATGTTTACTTAATGTTTAATTGAAGTAAATAAGAAAAAAATATATTTTTGTCTCTTTATTTGATTCAATATATATGATGAAATTGAGGGGAGAAGATGCTATTTAAAATATTTTTTATTCATTTTAAAAACAGTTTTATTTTCTTTTAAATATAAAACTATTAACACACAAAAATAAGGATGTTCACGGGTTGGATTAATTAAAATCATCATCAACCTACTAAAAAAATATCTAGTTAGTTAATTCAGTTTCTATATTTTTTATATTAAAATCAATTTAATCTAATTCATTTTAATTTTTTACAATCTTATGTCACAAGGGTTAATTAGTAATTTCAGAAATATATCAATTAGAAAAATAAAAACAAATCTAGAACATCTATCAAATCAATCCCAAACTTTCATAACCAATCCCCTCAAATCCCTTCAAATCTTAACATCCATCCATTAATCCAAACAACCCTCTCATCCACACACAATCCACTCAAATCCCTTTAAATCCATCCTCTCAAATCTACTCCCCCAATCAAACAAAGCCTTAACGTTGTGGGGTGTGGTGTGAAAGCTGTTGTTGTTGTTGTTGTTGGTGGCTGGCTGCTGTTTGCTGAAAAAATCTGATTTATCTATTCACAAACTCAATTTATATGCTTTACAATTCTCTAAATAACATCAATATCAAATGAGATTTAGTATAGTTATTATCAAGGAAAAGTGGTCACTCCAATAACCACAACACTGCACCGTTTGCTGCGTCACTTGAGCTGGACCAATATCTGGCTTTAGTAGTAATATTTCCAAATTTGTCCCCAATGTATTTGTCTTCACTTCAATTTGACTCTAAATAACCAAATATTCTTCAGATAAGTTCCATATAAAAAAAATAGGAACTTTAGGTAGTGCAATAATCATTAATATGAAAAGTGTATAAATTTTGGAAAACTAATTGTGGGGGCTAAATCATGTGTTTATGGAGAAAAAATTTCAACAAATAAATGATGGTGCAAGAATCTTTGAATGAAATATTTTGACTTAACTACACACTGTTAAGATACTAATCAATATTTAAGGGTAATTTTCAAAATGGCTGGGAAACAATTTGTCAGTGAAATTTAACTTTTATGTGTATATGATAGCAATAATAAACTCTATTGAGTTGAAATTTAACTTTGTTGTTACCGAAACTTCCAGACCCTCTCTCCAATAGAGAACACTTTCTTTTTGCAGAAGGATACTGTAATCAAATATTAAAGTTCTTGTTTTCTTCGTATGTAGACTCATCTAGATATAATAAGATTAAAATTTAAAAAAAAATGTTTAGAGAAAATTAGATTAAAGCCTCTGGGGTGTATGTTTCACTTTTTCTTCTCAGGGATGGTAAAGTCTATTCCCTTTCTATGTTGTAGGTTGTGTTTCTAGAGCGGTACAGGCTTAAAGAGGTGTTTAGGCATTTGTTCTATCAGGGACCACAAAGTGTTGTAGTGGTTCACATGGTGAAATATTAAGAATGCTCATAATCCTAGAGTGATTCCTTGTTCTTATAAGCATGCAAACTTAATAATAATGGCAGCATCCCTGAAAATGTCAACTTGAAGGAAAAAATAATAACGAAGAAGCAAGGTTTCCAACTTAGGAGTTCATATGTAGTTGTCGTAGTTCCATAGGCAGGAAGCACATCAAACCTTTTATTTACCAAAAATATAATTTTTATCCACTAGTTAGATCTTTCTAATACTCTAAAGAGCAATAATCTTTTATAGCCTTTTAGGTGTTTTGATAGAGACAATAAATAAAACCAACTTACAACCAATTTAAAAGGTTTTCATAATGTGAAGAAAAAAAGTATACAATGTACACAGATGTTTGTTCTGCACTGTATACCATTCCAAATTGTATACCCACTACCAATATTACAAAGCACCGTATAATGTATCTTATGAAAATGGCTTGAGACATTTATTATACCCCGATATTAGGAAAGCAAAACACAAAATAATGTCAATTAATCAATCAAATAACTTCATTTAGATTTCCTTTCTTCAAGCTTAGTTTCCCTTTTCAATTAAATTCAAGGAAAACACATAAATCATATTCAAGTACTTTCACTTAGCATGTCTTAAGGCTGAACGGACTTTTATATATAAAAACATTCAATGGTATTCCAGTATATGCCAAATTAAACCATCTAGAATATCCACTTTTGCTCTAACCTTCAAAAGCAAATGTCGGTTGCTTTTCGATGAAACAGAATTATTATCTAATTTCCTTTTTCCACTTCAATATTTAGAATTCAAATTCACGGAGAAAACAATGCTTTAAACCGCGTGTTCGAGATTTAAGACCAATATAACTGATTAAATACTGAAGCTATTTCTTACTTGGCTATTTTGATCGGTCATTGAGAAAAATATGGTTGTGGTGTACCTTAATACATTGCACGTATAATGTATCCCAAACATACCTATATGAGCAGGTGCATGTCTTTTGTCATATATGATCAGAGATTACATGTGAGATTGTTTGATCACATATTCAACATTTTTAAACTTTTAAATTTTATTTTAATGTGTTCAAAAACAAAAAGCATAGTTGTACTTTATTTCTTTTGCAACGTATTATTGATAAAGAAAATGATGGTGCTCATCTTTGTAGATAAAATCATGCAAAATTAGCAGTCTTATCGCAAATATAACAGTCAATAAAATAGGACTATTATATGTCTATCATTATTAAGTACAGGTATAACTACAATACTTTAGCCTTCGGTGCTTCATTTATGGGCTACCTCAAACTCTGTTATTGGTTTCTAGTTCTGTTAAGTGGTGCTTATCATGGCTACCTCAAACTCTGTTATTGGTTTCTAGTTCTGTCAAGTGGTGCTTATCATTATTATGCGTTCTGTGATTTTTAAGTTGGACCTGTTTCTTTAGCCAATGTTGTTATAACCTTAGCGGGTTGCCATTTTGACTTACAAACTATCAATTTGTAAATTGGTTATGCCATTAATACCATTTTGCTTTTTGACTTGCAAGAAACTATTTCCTCCAATTGAAATAATACAATTGTAGCTAAATGAAAAATACAAGATTTCTTCCCTTCAAGTTTTGTTTAGAAAGCTTATCCAATTAAAAATTAAAATTTGAGTACATGTGCCTTGTCTAAGCTTTTAGTAAGTGTTAGATTTATGTTATCAGATGTAATGTGATGTAGTTACATTAGGATTGGTTCAATTATCATTATGAGAAATAATATTATATTCATAAGATATTGATAAAAAATAATATTATTTTCATCTGAAATATGTTATCTTATGTGAGGCAGTGTCTTAAAATAGTAATATACTTGCAAGCTTAAGCTTTTTATTGATTGTAAGTCTTCTGTTTCTCTTAACCAATCTCTTTCTTTTTTCTACTTTAACCTACCTTAATGCATTGATTTTACCACCGGAAACATTTTAGTGGTCATGTTTCAAATGCATTTAGATGTTCTTTTATCTTTTTTATGTATTGGCATATTTTTATCAATCATTAAAAACATAGTGAATCTGAAATTTATTGACTTAGTTTTCTTTCAATCAGATGGCAATGTATTAAAACAGTAATATACTTGCAAGTGTAAGCTTCTCATTGTTTGTAGGTATCTTGTTTCTCTTATGAGTTTCTTTAATTAGTTTAAAATGTCTTATAAGACATTAAGAATATATATGATATGATGTTGTATTTTTACTTTTTAGTATGTATTAGAAATTATATTTGAAGTTGTTAAACTATTATGCACTAACTAATTAATGTTTTGAATTTGGATGTAATTGGTTTGTAGATGAAAAGTGATGCAGAAGTTTTGATTTGGGTAAACTAAAGAGAAGAAACAATTTAAGTAGTTGACCATCTACTGCTGAAGAAAAGAGAAGGTTACTTTTCATTTTACTAACTAATCTATATTTAGTGGTCAAAGAAATATCTTACAAAAATCTTGTACCATATAAGCATACATTTTATAACTATACAAAGTCAATAAGATAATTAAATATGCTATAGATATAAAAAATAAATATAAATAGTATAACTAAACAACTATACTTTAGAATGTTTCTATTATCTTATAATTCATGTACCTAAATAGATTAAAAAAATAAGTTTTGTATGAGAATATAAAAGATTACAATTTTGTATGAGTATTTATCTATCTTTATAGAAATGAATTTTGTGTGAGGAAACAATTTTGAACTAACACGTGACATCCTCTTCTCAACCAAAATTATATGTTTCTTAATATTAGTTAATTAGATGATATATTTAAAAGCCTTAGGTGATATATTGGTTAAGTATAAAAATATAATTATACTAAATACAATATAATAAATTAAATAGTGATAATTATATTAATAATATTGGGATTAAAAGTTATTTAAAAATTATAAAAAATTATCTAATATATATATATATATATATATTATTTTTATGTTATTTTTTATACAATAAAAAGATTTTGTAAAATTTTAAAAATATAATTAATATTTTAAATTTATATGTCAAAATAAATATTTACAATACAATATATAAAGTAGAGTATTTTAAAAAGAAAAAACAGAGGCACACACCTCTATTTCCTTTTCTCTCAAGCTCTCTCTTCTCTCTAGCTTTTCTCCCTCCATACATCATTTATTTTAAAATCTAATCATACCCTACAGTAGCTATGGAGTAGTTAAGGATCATTTTCAACTTATCAGAATCTCAAAGTAAATTTATATTTGCTTTAAAGATATCTTATTCTCTATTTTTTCTTAGATTGTTGTTATCAATTTTAGTAGGGACAGTTCAGAAAAGTATTTCTCTCAACATAAGTAAGATTATACTAAAATCCCTGGAGATTAGGTTGGTGCCACTAACTAGTTTGGAAGAATTGTTTTGGAGATCGTCATAAGAGAACTAGTAACTTGCTTTTACACTATTTAGTTATTTTTAAATAGAACTTTAAGATAAAAAAAAAACTTGAATATGTGATTGTTAGTGCTCAAGTCATTTCTGGTAGGTCTGACTAGTTCTTGAGCATTGAATAAGTTTGAATATCTTGAATTTGTGTGGTTAATTGACCTGATTTGAGTGATAATGTTAGAAAGCAGCATGTGAGAACTTTTGATTATTGTTTAATGAATATAAATTGTGATAAGACTTTGATATGTTTTAAAAGTTTGAGACCAGATATTGAATAAAATATGTCTTTATGCATGATTGTCTTGAATTTGTATGATTAATTGACCTGATTTGAGTTATGATGCTAGAAAATAGCATGCGAGAACTTTTGATTGTTGTTTGATGGATTGAGTATAATTTGTGATAAGACTTTGATATGTTTTAAAGTTTGAAACCAGATATTGAATAAAATATCTCTATGCATGATTGATTGAGAAATTGTTTTTGAATGAAGGTGAATTTTTTTGATTGAGAACTGGTTTTGAATATAGAGATGACTGATTTTGGTGAATTTTAGTAGATACATATTCTTCTGGTGGTAAAGAAGTTCTTGAATGATATTTGATGAAATATTTAATTTTTATCTTATGTGAACATGTCAGAATGGTAAATGTTGACAATTTAGTAGTTAAGTATTATTTTGATGATGAAAAATTCTTGCATACTATGATTTGTGGATTGAATGGTATGTATTGATGTTAATGATAAAGTTGATGTCATACATTTGGGATAATGTATGAGTTGTGTTTGTTTGTGTACATTAAGTATAACACGCCTATGTTTAAGAGAGATCTTCTAGCTTCACTGATGATCTAAGTCATGTAGATTAAGATATCAGGTGGTAAGAAGCTGGTGAAGGAGTTCATACACATCAGGACCGTTGGTAGACACTCGATAATGGATGTTTGAACTTACTCTGATCCATTCTTTTAGATTCATTAGCAGTCTAAGTCTTGGATATTGGATTAGTCCTTTCTCCTAGATTCACTGGTAATCTAAGTCTTGGGTATTGAATTAGTCCTTTCTCTTAGATTTGCTGAATCTAAGTCTTGGGTATTGGATTAGATGTTAGTCTCTGGTATAGGCATACTTAATAGGTGTTCCGGAAGATGATAGGTCCATGTGTGGTCGATATGTATGATGTGGTCCATGTGTGACCGATGTGTGTGATGTGGTCCATGTGAAGTTGTTGGATGTGATGCAGTCCATTTATGTATGATGTTTGATATGCATACTTGAAATGAAAATATATTTAGCATTGAAACTTTATATGTTAGTCTTTTAAAAAATTCTTATGAATAACTAATACTGTTTGCTCTTTTTGCATGTATTAAATATGTTATAAAATTTTATTTTCACTAGCTTACCCTTGCTTTTCATGTTATTTTGTAACCTGCGATGATTGTACTTCGTACATAAGCATATACAAATGCAGGTGTAGGAGTATGTGAAAGATTGTAAACTTTATTTTGGAATTTGTTCTCCTTTATTGGATTCACTATATACTATACAATATATATTTTTGGAGTGTTACACAATATGTCAAATAAAAATTATGATAAATATTTTTATATAGATTAATATCTACCAAGTTATATTTGATTGTCGAAATTTTGTTTTTTATGCTTTAGTAAAAATCTTAATTTGCATATATTGTTTAGAATAGATACTTTTTAAAATGTAATTATTTTCACTTTAGCTAAAGATACATTTGTATGAATGGTATGGAATGATTACGTATGTTTTAGATTTATCTGGATATATAATTATTTTTAAGAATTCGAGATAAAAATACAAAGTATTTTTAAAAAATTAAAATTAATTTATTTAAAAAAATTAAAAAAAAAATATTTTATTTGTGTATCCTCAAGCTATCCTCAAGATATTTGCATTGTAAAAACTTTTCACTTATATTTTAACATCTTTATTTTATTTTTCTATCCATTTATAGAACTCTTGAATTTTTATTGCATTTTAGGTGTGTTTGTAGTGTTTTTCATCAAAAATAAATATATGGAGCATTAATTTAAACGTTAATTGTTCTGTGAATAATATATAATCTGGCTTCTTTGGAAATAATGGATAGGATCTACCTAAAATTACCTTCAAATATTATTATTATTTTTCTCGTTAATGCTTTAAAATAAAACTTCGGTGTCATTAGTGTTTTATTTCAAATAATTAACTAGTTCATTTTAATAGTTCTGAAACTTTACTTACTTGTGGAATTTTATAAAGTGAGTTATTTTGAGTGGGGATTGAAATCTTAAATTTTGGATGTGTTATTCTTCCTTCTCATAACAGAATTTGTGACTTAACTTGATGCAATAGTTAACATAATTTTTTGCTAGGATAGTAAAGTTATTGACAATGTCTCCGACATGATTGTTTTCCCTTCTCTACCATAGCAATGTAAAAAGAACATATCTCATTTATTCTTGTTGACAACCTATATTAGATTTTTGAAAAGTTCTCTACGTTTATTTGTAAAATTATTATTGTATAATCATATTGAACACATTATTTTAATATCAACGTGTTAGAGCAAAATTTCAACAACCTTATAAAGGTGTGTGACATACATTGTATAAAAAAACATATCATACAATGTCAAGTGTTGTCTGACACACGATTAAACACTATACAAATTTTCTAATCTGATAAGTATTATTATTGACCAGACAATAAGTGTAGACAATTTTAATGTAACATTAATATAATGAATATTTTTTAAGCTTAACTCTATGTTGCAAGGAATGTCTTAATCATTTATCGCCCAAATGAGTTGAGCTAGAGTAAAATCATCATAAAAAATCTCTTCAGATATGAGCTAATGTTGTATTGTCTTTCAACCATTCTAACACAAGCATATGTTAAGTTTGGCTCAACTATTTGTCTAATAAGGTGTTTGGTTGGTTCTCTCCTTGTGAGGGCCAAACCCATTATTTTTTTGCATGTCCATGACACGTGATAAGCTCAATATAATGCATTCACATTATAATTAGGATAAAAGACTAACCATAAGGGTGTGCAATCGTGAGAGCATTAGTGTGTGTGGAGAAGTGTGTGAGCAACAACTTTGAAGAAAAGAGAGGAAGAGGCAAACACAATTTGCAGCTACTTCCTACAACAACCTATGTTAGTTGTTTTGAAGATCTAATGGTGAAACCTTGTCTTATCAAGCTGAAATTTGTATGAAGATTCCTCACTCATATTTCTTCAATTTAGATGATGTGATTGTCTCCTGGAGGTTTGTAGAAGTGTCTGGAATTTTGTGAAGAGCTATTGTCCGCAAAAAGTTTCTGTTACCGTTAGTCTCGGTTGTTTTGAAAATCCAATGGTGAAACATTCTCTAATTGCTCTGAAATTTTTACTGAAGTTTTATCACTCACAGTACATCATATTGACAGTTGGATTTGAAATAGGAGCTCTAGTTTATTTCCAAAAAATTCGTGAACAATGCTATTTTTTCTGGTGACGAGATTCTTGAACTTTTCCTTGTTAAATTTCAATTTGTTGATATTTTGGGCCATTGTTGGTGACCATTTGAGGACTAGGAAGAGTTGTATTGATATACTCTATGATTGGTTTTTGTGAGATTCACTGTACCTTTATTTTAATATTATTGAAGTATTTACCATCCCGTAGGTTTTTTATCTATATTGAGAGGTTTTTCTCACATTAATTATTAGTATTAATTTATTCTTTTGTTTTCGACTTCATATTGGTTTTTGTTTGGATTGATTGATTACGTCTAGGGTGTTTCCATATTGTTTTGATAAAAGTGAATCTTATTACTTCTGTTAGCTGACCCTATCAACTAGCATTAGAGCTCCTCAATTTGGGGCTTGTGGTCTGGTGAGCAATGGAAACTAACACTTGTAGAATGGTTACTCTAAATGACTCCAACTATAATATTTGGAAGGCGAAAATGGAAGATTTTCTTTATTTTAAAAATTTGTATAAACTTGTTTTTAGTAATGAGAAGCCTAGTAATGTAAGTAATGAAAAATGGATCTCTTGTATAGACAGGTCTGTGGATATATTAGAATGTGGGTTGACTATAATGTGTTGAACCATATTATTGGGGAGACAAATGCTCGGGCTCTATGGACTAAAGCAACTGTTAGCTTTGAAATATATTGATGGGACATCAGTGACAGATGACTTGAACAACATCCAAGGAATTATGAATTAGTTATCTGCTATGGGTATCAAGTTTGATGAAGAAATTCAAGGATTATTGCTTCTTGGCTCCTTACAAGATTCGTGAGAAATTATTAGAACTTCATTGTCTAATTCTGCTCCTGATGGTATCATCTCTATGGACCTTGCCAAGAGTAGTGTTTTGAATGAAGAAATGAGAAGAAAGTCATAGGGTACATCATCTCATTCAGATATTTTGGTTTCTAAGTATAGGGGAGAAACAACAGTCTTGTCTTGAAAGACAAAGATTAAAGTAGGAGCAATTTTAAAGATAGGTGGTACAAAGATGTTGAGTGTCACTATTGTCACAAGAAGGTATTGTTGGAAGTTGAAAAATGAAAGTGAGAAGGATAACAATGACAAGGGTAAAGATAACAATGATGATGAAGACAGGATGAATGTAACTTTTTTTGACTTCCTTTTAGTTTATGAGTTTGAGCCTGCGAATCTTGTTGATAGCTCAACCGGTTGGGTGATTGATAGTGGTGCTTCTTTTCATATCACATATAGGAGAGATTGGTATACTTCTTATACTCTTGGTGATTTTGGAAGTGTGAAAATGACTCATGAAGGTGTAGCAAGATGTGTTGGTGTTAAACAGGCTTGCTTGGAGATGTCCAATGGCTCTAGATTGATTTTGAAGCATGTTCCTGATGTTAGATTAAACTTACTTTCTATGGGTAAGTTGTGTGATGAAAACTATAACAATTTATTTTCATGTAATAGTTGAAAGCTCACTAAGTGTTCCATGGTTGTGGGTAGAGGTATCAAACATCTACACTTTACATAACTTAGGCTAAAATTGTAAAAGATGTTGTTCATACAACTGAGTTTGTTGATGGAACTGACTTGTGGCATAAGATGTTATGTCATATGAGTTGAGAAATGGATGGTTGCTTTAGTTAGAAAGAATGTATTGTCTGATGTTGAAAAGACACATTTACAGAAAAATTCTCATTGCTTTGCTATGAAGCAAAATAGAGTGTTTTTCAAGAGTCACATACCTTCAAGGAAGTCATAAATAAGTGATTTGGTGCATTCTGATGATAACAATGTTGATATGATGACAAAGACATTGCCTAGGAAAAGCATAAAACATGTTGCTCTATCGCCGAATTTGTGAAGGACTAAACCTAGTTGAACGTGTTAGAGAAAAATTTCAACAACCTTATAAAGAAGTTGTCTGACAGACATTGTATAAAAAGAGCATATCATACAATGTCAAGTGTTGTCTGACACACGATAAAACACTATACAGATTTTCCAATTTATCTGATAAGTGTTATTACTGATCAGACAATAAGTGTAGACAATTTTAAGCTAACATTAATATAATGAATATTTTTTAAGTTTAACTCTATGTTGCAAGGAATATCTTCACCATCTATTGCCAAGATGAGTCGAGCTAGAGTAAAATCATCATAAAAAATCTCTTTGGATATGAGCTAATGTTGTATTGTCTTTCAACCATTCTCACACAAGCATATCTTATGTTTGGCTCAACTATTTGTCCAATAAGATTTTGGGTTGGTTTTCTCCTTGTGAGGCTCAAACCCATTATTTTTTTGTATGTCCATGATACATGATATGCCCAATATAATGTATTCACATTATAATCAGGGTAAAAGGATAACTTTAAGGGTGTGCAACCGTGAGAGCATTGATGTGTGTAGAGAAGTGTGTGAACAATCACTTTGAAGAAAAGAGAGGGAGAGGCAAACACAACTTGCAGCTACTTCGTACAACAACATGTGTTGGTTGTTTAGAAGATCCAACAGTGAAACCTTGTCTGGTTAAGCTGCAATTTTTATTGAAGATTCCTCACTCATATTTCTTCAATCTGGACGGTGGGATTATCTAATAGAGGTCTGTAGAAGCATCAGAATTTTTTTGAAGAGTTGTTGTCTATAAAAAGTTTCTGTTAGCGATTGTTTTGGAAATCCAACATTGAAATCTTCTCCAATTGCTCTGAAATTTTTACTGGCGTTTTATCACTCATAGTACATCGTTTTGAATGGGCGGAGTGGTAATTTTTTTGGTGACAAGATTCTTGAACTCTTTCTTGTTAAATTTCAATTTGTTGATATTTTGGGTCATTGTTGGTGACCATTTGAGGATTAGGAAGAGTTGTATTGATATGCTTTGTGATTGGTTTTTATGAGACTCATTGTACCTTTGTTTTGGTATTATTGGAGTATTTACCATCCCGTGGTTTTTTTTTTATCTCTATTGAGAGGTTTTTCCCACATTAGTTATTGGTGTTGATTTATTCTTTTGTTTTTTCGATTGCATATTGGTGTTTGTTTGGATTGATTGATTACATTTAGAGTGTTTTCATATTATTCTGATAAAAGTGAATCTTATTGTTTTTGCTGCCTGAATCCATCATAAGGTGCACACTTTTACCATATTTTGGCTCAACTACTTAAGGAGATAAATATTGTCAACTATTAAGGATGTTGCGTTGTTAAACATAATTTTGATCACACTTAAAAACTTTAATCATGACTTTTTTTAACTGTAATCAATAATAAATCTACTGTTTTAATTAAGATTAGTCTAATTAAGTTTATTTAGGTCTTAATTATTATTTATGCTAATTTTCTTTTTTAACGCATTAGATAATCTAACAGTTATAACCATTACACGATTTGATTAGACAGTTTAGTGGTTACATGGACTAGGGAAATCTCATCTTTATTACAGTAGACGATCTAGTAAAACCATATGACAAGACTCCACTAGACACCAACAACATCCAGTATAATGAAGATAAAGATGTAGAAAGAATTTAATGTAAATAATGAAGACTATATTGTCTAATAGAAGGTATGAAGGAACATTCATCATTGTAAGCGGGTTTGGTTAAGAAAAAGTCCAAGATTGCTTCTTCGAATCAAAATGGAATGGAATCTGAGTGAAGAAATTAGAGAACAAAATATAAAATATCTCAGAAACAGATTTGGAAGCAAATAATATGTAAAGATACGAAGAATAAAGTCATGTAAAATGGGAAATAAAGTCTAAATCTAGAAAGCTGGAAATTGAGAAATTGTCAATAAAATCTGAAACAAGATATGATTTCGAGGTACTTGGAGCAAAGAAACCTATAAAAAAATACAAGCTTCAAGGGAAAGGATCAAATTTTACAATGAATTCCAAAAAATAGACTAGAACATAACATCTTAGTTAAAGGAAGACTAAAGTCCTTTGGGTTGATTATCTTATAATTTAACATTAGATTCTGAGGTTTTGTGTAGTAAAGTTTATAATTAAGTTTTCTGGAACAATTTGTGGTTTACTGTATCTTTTCGGAGTCTAATTTATGTAAAAGTAATTGTTTCTGAACGCTTATTGAGCATTTAATTATTTTTCTTTAATTAGAGTTCTTGAATAATTCACCTAGTCTTATTATGTACGCTTAGCCTTAGCCAAGAGATCAAAGATAAATATCTCATTGAGTATACGCTTGAAACAAAGTGAGATGCTGAATATGTCAGTAGACGATTGTTTTACTGTTAAAGTTCTGTTGAATTTGAGAGATGTTTGTTCAATTAAGTTCAACTCTGTGAAGAGAATTGAAGAATAATAATCTTAAGAAAACTTATCTAGAGTTTACTGTTGAATGAACTCGGGAGTCAACCTGCTTTCTTTACTATTCTTTATTGTCTAATATAATGTTTTTGCACTATAATCACAAACTCCTTTTTACTTAACTGTTATTACTAACTTCCATTGTTTGTAGATGAGTTTCACATATCGATTGAATTTACTATTAGGTTCATCGGAAGATGACTTGGGGTTGATCTTTCCCTAACTATACTATCATCACTTTGGTATTAGATGGTCTAATACTGTATTAGATAGTTAAACCTAAAACACATTAATTTGATTGTGAAAATGATAATGATCATACGTGAAAAAGAGAAAGAGAAATTAACATTGCTTGAAGTGTATTCAATACCTCTCAATGATCAAGCTTATTCTGATTATTGTATATCTATATTATATATTTGTTTTTATTTAGTAATATTCTATGAGATATAATTGGTTATATTGGGTAGGTATTGATTGTATTAGTGGATCTTGAACGGATTTGAACGGATCTGTAGGAGAAAATTTAGGGAAACATTGGTGTATATATTTTAATCTTCTGAGAAATAAAGTTGTAGGGTATTTTATCATGGTATTAGAGCCAGACCCATATACACCCAACATATTGAATCATGGCTGAAGAACCCAATGATGGTAACAGTTAATGGAAAACTATCTCACCTTACGACATAACCACTCTTGACAATCCTGGACACTTGATTATGTAAGTACAATTGAAGGTCCATTCAACTGAGAAGATGATCGGTAAACAAGTATTATGGATAATAGACACAAGAGCCTCAAACCACATGACAGGAAATTTGAGTAATTTACATAACTTACGAGCCATATCTCCATGTCCTGTTGGTTTACTAGATGGGAGCAATATTGTGGCTACCAAGGAGAGATCCATTATTTTTGGCAGTGATTTTATCCTTGAGAATGTTTTATATGTGCCTGGATTATCTTGCAATTTAATTTATGTGTCGCAACTTATAAATCATTCTAATTGTATTATTTCAAGTGGATACCGCGTATTAAGGCTTTGAAAGTTGACAAAGGGATGTCTTTGGATCTTTGGCATCAATGATTGAGGTATTCGTCTATGCAAGTTACCAAGATAGTTTCAGGTGCAGACCTTGAGAAAGGTACTAAAAATTTGAATAAATGTTGTGATGATTGTCAAAGAGCAAAACAAACAAAAAATAAATTTCTCGTAAGTGATTTTAGAGTATCTGATGCTGCTTTTGAATTAATACACTGTGATTTATGGGCCCCTATAGAAATGTCTCTTTCATGTGGAGCATCCTATTTTTTGACTATTGTTGATGATTACTCTAAAGCTATGTGGATTTATTTGTTGATTGATAAGAAAGAGATGTCAAGAACTTTGAAAATGTTTTTCTCCATGGTGGATTAATAAACAAGTGAAAATTATAAGGACCGACAATAGAACAAAATTTACTTGCATGAAAAATTATTTTCTTGAAAATGGAATAATTTTTCAAACATCTTGTACGGGGACACCACAACAAAATGGGCGTGTTGAACGTAATCATCAACATATATTAAATGTAGCTTGAGCTTTGAGATTTCAGGGATGTTTACCTCTTGATTTTTGGGAGAATGTGCTCTCACGACTGGTTACTTGATAAATAGAACATTTTCTCAGTTTTGAATGGAAAGACTTCTTATAGAATGCTTTTTGGTTGTGACCCTACCTACGATCATCTACGAGTGTTTGGATCATTATATTATGCTCATAAACAACGGAGGTTAAGCGATAAATTTGATTCCCGAAATAAGAGATGTATTTTTGTGGGATATCCATATGGGAAAAAGGGATGACATCTGTATGATATAGAAACCAATGAATTTTTTGTCTCACGAGATGTCAAGTTCTTAGAAATAGATGTCCTTTTTGCTTATCTTCCTAAAGAAGACTTGCCTACAATTTCTGGTTTGGGTGGGTCTGATGTTGATTTGGAGGAAGTTGATTATTTGAGAAAAAGAGATAGAGCAAGACATGATGATCATGTTGTGCCTGATGCAATACCAGTGCAACATGAAGTTGATGTTATTCCGCCAATAAATAATACTTCTGTACAGGAACCAAATGAGCAAAATGATCAAGAATTTCAAGAGGAATTGTTGGGTCGAGATCTCAGATATAAAAAACCATCTGTTTTGTTGCATGACTATGTCACTCATACAATACAAAAATTGAGTCCATTCCCACTGACACCTAAACCGCAACATTCCTCAGATAATTCCTATCCCATTGCACACTATGTGAATTGTAATAATTTTTCTCTGCGACATAGAATGTTTCTTGTATCAATACATGCAGACTGTGAACCTGTGACATATTCTGAGGCATTAAAAGATGAGTGATGGCGAGATGCAATGCAATGTGAGATACAGGCATTGAAAAAAATGGCACGTGGGAGATAGATGACCTACCACCAAACAAGAAGGCACTAGGTTGCAAATGAGTCTACAAAATCAAGTATCACTCTGATGGCACAGTGAAAAGATTCAAAGCTAGGCTTGTAATCTTTGGGAATCACCAAGTTGTAGGGATTGATTACATTGAGACTTTTGCTCCAGTTGTTAAGATGACTACAATGCGAGTATTTCTTGCAGTAGCTGTTACAAAGAATTGGGAGGTTCATCAAATGGATGTTCACAATGCCTTTCTTCATGGTGATCTTGAAGAGGAAGTTTATATGAAGTTACAACCTGGTTTCGGTTCCTGGCAAGGTGTGTAATTTGAAAAAGTCACTATATGGACTTTTCAGTGTTGGTTTGCTAAACTCTCGGCTGCATTGAAGGGATATGGGTTTCAACAATCATACTTAGATTATTCTTTATTCTCCATGAACAATGGTAAATTCACCTCAGTGTGCTTGTGTATGTTGATTATCTAATTGTTGCAGGGAATGATAGTGTAGTTATCCAGTGATTTAAAGCCTATTTGAGTGCTTGTTTTCATATGAAAGATTAAGGTGTCTTGAAGTATTTCGTTAGTGTTGAAATTGCGCAAAGTCCAGATGAATTTTACTTGTTTCAAAGGAAATATAATTTCTGAAGTTGGTTTGTTGGGCGCTAAACCTGCTCTTGCTCTAATGGAACAAAATCATCGTTTGACTTTGTCCACTAGTACACTACTTGCTAACCCATAGTTGTACCGTCACTTGATTGGACGATTGATTTATCTGTGCTTCACACGACCCGAACTCTCCTATTGTGTTTATGTTTTGTCTCAATTCATGCAACAACCAAAGGAGGACCATTGACACGCAACACTGCGAGTTGTTCGTTATCTGAAACAGAATCCAGGACGAACAAGGTATCTTGTTGCATAGTAAATGTGACCTACGTCTACATGGATGGTGTGATGCCGATTGGGCTGGTTGCCCGCTGACCCGAAGATCACTTGTAGGTTGGATAATATTTCTTGGTGACTCTCCTATCTCCTGAAAGATGAAAAGGCAACATACTATGTCCAGATTGTCTGCTGAAGTTGAGTATCGCTCAATAGCTATGACTACTTGTGAATTAAAATGGTTGAAAGGAATTTTATCTAGTCTTAACGTGATACACAGTACACCAATGTTCCTGCATTGTGATAGTCAAGCTGCTCTAAACATATCTCAGAATCCAGTTTTTCATGATAGAACCAAGCACATTGAAGTAGATTGTCATTTTGTTCGTGATGCCATTATTCTCGGGGATATTAGTCCCAGTTTTGTTCCCACCAATGAGCAACTTGCAGATATTTTTACCAAGACATTGGGAAAACAACAATATTTTTTTTTACTTCGCAAGTTGGGCATTCGAGATCTTTACTCTCCAACTTGAGGGGGGTATTGTGCTTATTGTATATCTTTATTATATATATTTTTTTATTTAGTAATATTCCATGAGATATGATTGGTTATATTAGGTAGGTATTGATTGTATTAGCGGATCTTAAACGAATTTGAACGGATATGTAGGAGAAAGATTAGGGAAACATTGATGTATATATTTTAATCTTCTGAGAAGTAATGGGGTATTTTGTCAAAGCTCATCGGATGATAGAAGAAAGATGAAGAGATTCAAATGAGTTCAAAGTTACTTAATGAGCAGAAAAGAGATTGCAACAATTACATTCTTCAAGTGCATATATAAAGATATGATTTAAAGAGAATAACAAGAAGTAACACCATTATTAAATTGTTGATAAATTTTCTATGTGCCCAAAAAGCTTAAAAGGAACATTGTTTGTCTTTAGTAGCAAATTAATAGAGAGTACTTATCATAATCTCTCCCTAGTGAGAAAACTTTGTGATCTATTGATTATATATTTAGACCATCTTTTGTCTCGAGAGTGGCTGTTGTTAAAAGAATATTTTATTTTTGTCATAAGTGTCTACACTTTAAAGAATACTCGAGTTTTTAGCCAAGAGTTGTTGAGTGTTAAAGAGTACTTGGGTTTTAGCTAAGAGTGGTTGGGTTCAAAGAATACTTAGTGTTAGCCAAGAGTTGTTGGGTTTAAATAGTACTCGTTTTGTACTTCGCAGAAGTAGCTTGCCGAGTGAAACTTGACTAAGTTGGTTAAGAACTGAATGTAGTATGTGTTATCAGATAAATATTGAGTAATATTTCCTTCCCTTCCTTAGTACTTTACATTACATGCTATTTCATTTGTACTAATTAAAAAAGGAGAGCATTTGCAAAAAAGGTTTTAAAAATTATTGGACAGATCATCTATCATACAACCTATTCTCTTATTTTCTAGCTTCAGACCACACTTTACTCAAACTTTTAAAAATATTTTAAAACACAATTCAACCCTTCCTTTTTGTGTTTTATCTATTAGCGCTTAATCTCTAGAGGGGTAACTAACTGACAACGTTAGAGAAAAAAGATCCATCATGGTAGGAATGGAGACACACCTGATAGTAGAAAGAGCTTCCCTTTTCAGATCATCTGCATTCTTAGTAAAAGACTTTTCATAACAGAAGGACGAGATGAAAATGTATATTAAGTTCATACATATTTATGGTAAATCATCACCTAGGGTGATGCAAAAATTTCATCTACTAAAAAATAGGGAAAAAAAGATTTCAACCAAATTCAGTAGAACAACAAAGTTAGATATACTATTATCTATGCATTATCAAAAAATAAATACAAAATGATGTGCATATTAAAAATAACCAAAAAGATATGAGACTCCTTAATTATCAACGAGAAAAATGAGAACATATAACTTATAAATGCTGCCACCCCTCACGAGTATTATATCATGAAGAATGGTGAAAATGTAGATAATATGATTGTGAGAATATAGATACTCTTAAACATAAAACACTTGGAAAGAACTTCTTTAAGGTTGAGATCAATAACTTTCAATATAATTTTTTTTATATAATTAATATATTCTTTATTGTTATACATATTTCTTTTAATACAAAGGACTATATTCTATTAAAAATTTTTAAAGTTATTGAAAAATTATTATTTAAAAAATTGGTGATCAAATTTTAATAATAAATTAAAATTAGGTTGCTAATCAGATTAAAAAAAGAGAGGCTAGCATTGTTATTATAAAAGAAGTTATGGTATGACAATATTACAATGCTTAATAAAACATTAAAACGTAAATGACGTGTGATACAAGGACTTGTTTTTAAAGCCATCAGACATTTCTTTTCAACTTCAAAGTTCAAACAAATATTTTTCACTCTGCATTTATTTCCTCTTTGCTCTGTTCCACCCTGTATATGAAACAAACAAATAATATTAGTCTGTATGTGTTTTTCTTATAAATGAATAAGGTTAATTAGCAATCATTTTCAAATTATGTAAAGTGATGTTTTTTATAAATGTTAAATCATATGCATTATAATATACCTATTTTTTTAAAAAAATAAGACATTATTTATGTAATTTAATACAACTATAAATGTAATAGACTAATATTGTGTGACCTAATTAACAAATATCCCTTAATTAAGTATGTGGTCTAGTAAGTCCATGTATGTAGAAAAATGTACATTAAAAGACCTTTTTTTTTTTTTTTTTTTTTTTTTAAAGAATCTCTAATATTTTGGAGAATTAATCCTAAAAGAAAAGAAAACTGAGCCAGTGGATTTTTTAGTTATAGTTGCTCAAATGAAAGGTTTTTTCACTAAACATGTGTAATCTTTCTAAAATTTATTGAATGGGGTAAATTTTAGTTATAGGAATAAGAAATTTGTACTTTTAAAATATGAGTTCAAAATAAAGTTATTTAGAGAAAAAAAATCGTGTTTTGAAAACACGATTTTTAATATTTTTTTTTAAGAAAGTTAACTTTTTATTCTTTTTAGTATTGTACAATTCACTTCTCCTTCATTTTAATTTTTATGTTTTATAAACTTTTATATAAAAGTTTTTTTTTTCAAATGTTTTATCTAGTAATTTGATTAATTAATTTTTTAACTTTTCAACTTTTGTGTAAACATTTTTTTATTTTGAGATATTTTTAATAATTTGATTAATAAATTAAATTTAAAAATTTCTAATATTTTTACTTTCTAAAGTTTGTTTTGTCTTTTTTTTTTTAACCTTTTACATAAATATTTTTTATTTTATTTTTTTGGATAATTTGATTATTAAAATTAATATGTGATTCTTACGGTTATATATATATATATATATGACAATATTTTAGTATTTAAATTTTAATTTATTAATAAAATAATTAGAAAAAGATTTTAAAATAAAAAAATGTTTATTGAAATAGAAAAAAGATAATTATAAAAAATTTGGTAAAAAAGTGAAATGATGTGTCTGGAGTATACTTCATTAAAAAAACTTATATTTTGAAGCACGATTTCCTTTAAATGTAGAAATGTGATTTTGAAGATACGACTTTGTCCTGGAGTCGTGCTTTTAAAGTGTTAGTAATCTATTTATTTAATTTTTAAAACATTTACCTAATTCTGTAATTTTCTTAAAAAATTACATCCATGTAATAAAAAAACCACGTATTGTTAAGTGTAAAATTTATTATATATATATATATATATATATATATATATATATATATATATATATATATATAACTGCTCTGTCAAATTTGATGAAAATGACCTATTCTTAATGTTTTTTCACTTAAAATTAAATCCATAATCTGTCAGTGTTTTTGAGGTATTAAAATTGATGACTAAAGAAAGATTAAGATTTTTTTTTGTTTTAAATTATTGTTAAATTGAAATTGTGAGAAAAAAAATTGAATTAAGTACCTTTGAGCTCTGAACCACCTTGAGAGTTGATATAATTGCATAGTTTCATTGGTCATATGGCATACCATAAGATGAAGGTTACGCGGTCGCACCACCCAAGCAAACCTCATGAACGATGCTGAATAAACACACATAACTGCACTACTACAATTCATTTATTTTAGAAATTGATTTAGCAGTTAAACATGCTAAATCTATACAAATCAAATTTTAAATATGTTACACACACTCTTCAAATATTTTTTGAATTAGTTTCGTCCCTTTAAACATATTTTTTAGGTCTCTCTAACTATTGACCACATAAATTTAATTATTGTTTTTACAATACATAAAATTATATGAAATAAAAAAATAATATATTTTTATTTATAAGAAGTTAGAAGACAACGTAATAAGAAATGCAAACACATAATATAATTATATTCTCACTACTATTAATAATGATTTTAACACTGAATGTCAATTAAAAATATTTTGTTTGGATGTATAATTAATACTATATTCAAACTGTTGTTCTAGTCGTTTATATGTCGATATTGTTGAAAATAAACTTGAAACATATGTTTAAATATCTAAGTTTTACAAAGAACGCAAATAATATAAATTTTGTAAAAAGGTATTTAATATTTAGAAATTTTAACAAGAAACCTTATATAAATAGGAAATAAAGGCAATAATTAAATTGCAAAATGTTTCTCAAAGATGTTAACAGTAATTAACCTCCAGTCATATTGAGAGATATCGTTTCCGGTGGTTTCTGTGTGTCCATTGCTGCCTGATAAATAATGGTAAAAAAATGGTTCAAATTAGTGTACAACTAAATATTTGCTTTGATCAGAGGGAAAATTATTAGATGAATTATCATCATATTTGTCTATTTTTTAGCCACAACTTAATAATTTAGTAATTTTACTGTTGATCAAGAGTAACAATAAATTTAAAGCCATATATTGTTTTGAATATGAGAAAAAAAATTATTTAGAAATAAATGATAATATATAATAGATAGGCTTAATTAAATTTTAACTATAATATTTTTATTTGAGTTTTTATTAGAAAGTCTGTTCACAATATTTTTATTCTTATCCAAGTATTTTACTGGTTTATTTTTGTCATGAATGATATCTTTTTGTCTTTAGTTCACCAATCAACTCATTCATTCCATCTTTATATTTATTCTAATTCATTGGTTAACTCATTTTTCTCCTCTCTAAGAATGAATCGATCAATAAATTGAAAAAGTGCAAATTAATCATGAAGTTAAAGATGAAAATACGTAAGTAACAACTATATCATTTTATCGATGGATATTACTTAGATAAAAATAACAATATTTTAAATGCTCAATAAATAATTTTTTTAATAAAAACTTAAATAAAATGTGCAAATTTAGAAATTGCTTTAAATTGAATTCAACCTAATAGATAAATTAGAGTGAGATTGAAGAAATAGACCATAATAAGTTTCGAGCAATAACAATTTATTAATATATATTGACAATTTACCGCAAGAGGAAGGGCCCAGTTGAAGGTAGGACCCCAAAAATGAGTTGTTTTGAGACCTGTGGGACTATTCCAAAAAGAACGAAGGATGTTCATCTTCCCAACTATTATTTTGCACCCTGCACAGAGACAAATACATTACATTTTTTATTTTCTTTACCCACTCAACATCAATTATATATGTTCCAATTAAATTTTTAATATTTTATTTGATCAAACTTATCATTTTAAATATATTAAACAAAAGCTTTTAGCGTTGTACCTAATATTATTATTCTTTCTTATATTTTGTGTTGAACTATTTTTTGTTCTTATGAAACTGTATAACTATAACTATTAGTTACCTCTTTTGTCCTCCCTAGTTAAAAAATAAATAAAAAATAGAATAGATGTATATAGATGAGTTTAGATATAACTAAAATTAACTTAAACATAATCTAGATGGAGATCTCACAAGAATGAGAACTAAATCAACTCATATAAGGGAATGACATCACTATTAACCTAAAACTTTAAGGTTTTAGGTTTGTGGGTCTTCTTTCTTGTATGTTGTTCAACTTTCTATAAGGCTTTAGGCTTGTGGGTCTTCTTTCTTATATGTTGCTCAACTTTCTCATTTCTATTCAATGTGAGACTTAGACTCATACTTGAATACCTAACAATCTTCCCCACCACATTAATACATTCCTCCTCGAGCGAAAGCCGATACAGGATCTAGGATCCTCCACCACATTGATACATTCCCCCTCGAGCGAAAGCAATCTCAAACCCGAGTACATTATTCATGACCCCTCACTTGTATCGCCGTTCACACATTTATACGGGACACGCAACGGCTCTGATACCCCACTTGTTGGGAGAATCCGGGAGGAGAAACCGGAGAGATCTCACAAGAATGAAAACTTAAGTCAACCCATATAAGGGAATGACACCACCATCAACCCAAAACCTTAAGACTTTAGAGTTGTAGGTCTTCTTTCTTATATGTTGCTCAACTTTCTCATTCCTACCTAATATAAAACTTCGCCTCATACTTGAATATTTAATATATATAAACTAATTATAAATTTTTCACTTGAATATTTAACATATATAAACTAATTATAAATTTTTCACATGTTTTTTTAAATATATGTATAGAAAATCTGGCCGTGTAAGACATCTACTCCATTACTTCATAACATTCATAACATTCAAGATAGAATGAAACCTTTGTTTTGATGAATTGCATATATAAAATAAAGAAAAAGAGTCATATATTCATAACAAAGATACAATTCCATGATATTGTTTCTTGAGTTGTAAAATTTTATCTTCTCATAGCTAAATATTGAATAACAGAGAAGAGTGAAAAAAATTGATCCTTCTGAGACTAGTTGAAACAAGAAAAGGGTATGAAGAATTAACAAGAAAACATTACCTGAAGATTAGGTTAAGAGATCAATTGAAACTACCCTCTTGTTCTTGGTTGGCTTCAGTTTCAAAGGCACAACCTCTTCTTCAACTTACAGGAAAAGCATGAGGAAGAAGCCAATGAAGTGACTCAGAATATCCTCTGAATCCAAGTATTTAAGAACAGGATAAAAGCTTTCGCACTGAAATTACATTATTGTCCTTTGGTGGTAGTTGCGTGTCTCTTTCTCCACTTCTGGAAAGGTAATGTTACTATAATTGTTTGAAACTTAATAATGTATGTACGTAACTTCAGCTTCTGCCTAAACGAAAATGGTTATAAATTTTAACTTTTATCAAAACTAAAATGAATTATTTTGTGTCTATTCAATGACACAGTGAATAAATTAAATTTATTAATTTAATTATAATTAATGAACATGTTGTGTGAAAAAAAAATCTCTAGGTTTTTTTTTATTGATTCTTTCAACTCTATTGGATCACAAAATGTAATTACTTAAATTCCAAATATAATTTCTATCATATTAAATATAAAAGTAATTATTTTTCAAAAGTAAAAATCCAAAACGTGATCCACATCGCTCTAATATAAAGAAAGCAGATAATGATCTGATGTAAGACCATATTCAGCGTATCTATTTAAGACCAATCCTCATGCTAATTTATTTTAAATAGTCTTATTCCTGTGTCATTTTTATAGCATCTCTTTCAAATTGCTGCGACAAATTCAAACTGAGCAAACATGGGACCAAAAGAGATTCAGAGTTGTAAAACGGGTTAATGGCCATTTTAATATGCTTTACAAAATAAAAAATAGAATAAAATATTTAAAAATATAAACATATTAATGAAATTAATTTTAATTTTAAATACAATAATGTAATGTATAAATTATAATATATGTCTGTATTAATGAAATAAGTTTTAAATACTTTTGTCATAATACTTGTATTTTTTTAACATAATGAGTTAGTGTCTAGACTTATATACTAATTTAGTCTACTTCCATTTAGAATACGGATTGAATGAATTAAACAAAAAATAACTCGATCCAATTTAAGTTGATTTAGAACATGGATTGGACACACCTTAAGAAAAACCCTAATTTACTTTAAGTCATAATTTATTTGATTTGATTAGTTTACGTTGCAAAACTTACCAAAATTATGGACTCAATTTTGACTTCACTAACGATTTATTTAATTAATCCCACAAGGACCTCATAATTTTATCCCCTAAAAGGACAAAGTTTCTATCCAATGGTGAGGAGTGGCCTTAATGGAGGGAACAAAGTCTTCATATAATATAGTTTTGTGGTTCTATACGTCTTCCCCAACCAACTGGCTTGGAAGAGATAAGTTCAATGACATTTACGATAGGTTTGTTCTGGGGCAATGACATATACTTTAATTTAGTATTCATAACACAGAGAAGCTCCAGCAAACTAGCACATGCTTTTTTATTTTTTAAAGGAAAAAACCCACCACAATGCTAAATAATTAAAATTCCTCCAAATATATTTGAACGATTATTTGATTTGATTGTTGAATATCAAAACATTAGAACGAGCGTATTTATAAGAACAGAAAGTAAAAAATATCTTTTAAAAAGCTTAACTTATATATATATATATATTTATATTTTTTTTTCTTAAGTTCTTCCGGTGTAAGAAACATGATTCATTGCAACTTATATCTCAATTTTGTAATTTTAATATTAATTATACTTTTAATCAATGTAAATAACTTCTAAAAATCCACGAACTCCAAGAATAATCCATATTTTCATAGTTAATATATGTAGGTAACACTTAAATATTGTAGGATATATATATATATATATATATATGAATAATATATTTATAGAAAACACACGAACTTTTTCTATGGAATTTTTTCATAGCTTTTTCTATGAGAATTTTCTCATAAATTTTAATCGATAAATTTCCGCAACTTCTAAAAAACCGAAACAAGTCAATTTTTTTCATGTAATTCAAATAACCTTTTGCATTATCCCAATTTAAACACGGGCGTGTATGAAAAATTGAGATAATATATTCAACTAAAATATAATAATGTGAAGACTAGAGAGTTTATAAATAATAAAAAAAAAAACTAGGACAAACATTATGAGAAAAACAAGCTCAGTTACGTAGTCTTATCATTTAGCCTGTTCAGGCCTGTAAAGTTACTCGTTATGATTTCATCTCAAATTTAAGTTATTTTTCACCTTTTTTAAAACACTTTTTTTTTTTTTCTTTTTCTCATGTTTTGGAAGTAGTTTTGATTCTGAAAGCGGTTTCATTCACTCCATCCACATAAAAACTATGGAAAAGCGTCAAGCCGAGGCCTTTTCCATGCATTACCAAGACAATCGACTTCAGACGTCTTCCTCCCCCTAATATGTTCTTCCTGCACTTTAATAAAAAAATTTAATACTACAATTATTCTTATATCCTTATATGAAAATTGGATGACATCTCATTGACAATCGGATGGCCTGCTCATCCGGTTGTCAATTTTATTTTAAATGAAAATCAGATGTGGTGTCATCCAGTTTTCATATAAAGACAATTGTGATATCAAAATTTTTTATTAGGGTATAGAAAAAATGTATTGGGGTATACTAAGAACTCGTGTCAAACTCATACCTCTTATATTGGTCCAATTTTAAAAGTTATTGCTTTATTATTTATTTTACACACACTAAATTTTGTAAAATTGATTGGGGAATCTTATGGATATAGGTAACGTTATATTTTGGTAGATAGGAATCTAATTTTACACTTACAAGGAATTGTACTATGAAAAGTCATTATTAAATCTTATAAAAATTTACTTTCATGACAAATTCAATCATTTCATTTTAGCTATAAATGTAGGGTCATTAACTATTCATTCACCAAATATTTAATTATTACTTTCACAAAAAGATTTCTTCATCTAGTATGAATGATCACTAAATTGTACTTAACAATTTTTGTCAGTCAAATAATTAATTTAGTTGAGGTTTATTAAGACATGATCTTATCAATTTTAAAATAAGTCATGTGATGTTGATTTATTTTATCAATATCTAGTATATATGACTAATATTAGGAATTCATATTGATATATCAAAATCAAAGATGATGATAACATCTATTATATAGTTGGTTTTGCAAAAAGATACAAAATTCACACAAGTTTGAACTTATCGTGTTAATCTAAGAACAATATAATTAAAAAAAAAACTAATTCCAACACTTGGGAGCACGTAAAAAAAAATTGAATTATTCTTTAAAGATTGAGTGATTGTTTAAAGATTGAGTGATTGTATGTTCTTTGTCATTATCTTCTGTGCTTATGTTTTAAAGACCAATGTTATCTCTTTTCTTAGTTCTCAATATTTATTTTTTATCCATAGTGAATGTTGTATGTTTCATATTGTATAGGCTTTATTCCAATAATCACAATTTTATTCAAAATTACTTCCCAATTTTAGAACATAATACATTTCTAAGACTTTTTAAAACAAAGAAACCTCCAAAACACAACAATTAAAAAACACACGTAATTATCTTCATACGTTCCATTTGTATTTATAGTTCAGCGTAAAAACGTATTAATAATTTCTTCCATTGATCTTCTTAAACGTGCCATTAAATTTCATGAAACCATAACAATTAACATCATTCTTCAAACTTATCATTTGCTATAGGTCCTCATTAATGGATACCTCCCTAGCCTCATACTTAATTGAACCATTAACCATGAATCTTGGTTCATGGTAATATAACTTCTTTAGCTCTAAATCACGTTGAACCCCAATAATAGTCACACCTTCTCTTTGAAAGTTAACTATGAGAAGTCAAAAGTTATCCTAAAAACTTTAGGACAAGTTGAATGAAAGTACACACCTTCCACACATTGCATCGTAGTTCCATTCACATGTAAGACTGCCATGAACAAGTTACCATAGTTCAATCCATCTAAAGGGCCAATTTGATTCATTCCAACGATAATAAATGCACAATTAATCGGTTTCTTTCATGGAATGCATATTTGCAAATGTCTATTCTACAAATTATAAATGCATAACACGAGACTATGTTCTTGAGCGGAGTGCCAACCTACATGATTATTGATTATATGACCCTTACATCAACCCCTTGAGCAGAGTGCAAACCCACATGTGACGATCCAGACTGAATCTGCCCCTATCAATGCTCGAGAATCAACCAACACACTCTACAAGGCACTATTCAATCACATTATTTCCTAGACGTTGGTCAAAATTCTTGAGTAAAGTGTCAACCCACATGTGATGGCTTAGCTTGAATTTGCTTTAGATTAAACCCACACAAAGCATAAGGCACTATTCACCCACATGAATATTTGAACATTATATCAGCCCATTAAGTAGAATGTCAACCCACATGTATTGGCCTAAATTGAATATGCCATAATTAACACTTGACAATTAACCAACATACTTTGTGAGGCACTATTCAACCACATTATTGCCTGACATGGGCCCGTTAGACTATTAGAAGATTTAATAACCATTAGACGGTCTAATCATGTTAGATAATTCAAGGCTCCTTTAGATAATCTCATGATCTAGTATGGTTTTGATGATAACAAACACTTTAAGTAATTATTTGGAATTCAATGAAATTGTTTTGTGCTAAGGAATTATGTAGTTTTTAGCATTAGATGGTCAACCCTGGATTAGATGAACAAACTATTGTGTAGTGAGTAATCTCGGTAGTAATGTGATATATGTAATACAAAGGTACATATGACATAAATGATTCTCAATATCTTGACGATCAAGGTATCAAGTATTTATCTGAATGATCATATTAGTATACAACCGAGGCATGAAGGTTTGATGTATTCAACCAAGGTATTATTGATCATCACAAAATTTAACAATTGAAGTTTAACAAGTATGGTAGGTGATGTCAGATAGATATAATGGAGTCAGAATATAACTGATATTTCGTGATAACTCAGAATCTAACACACCCTAATTCAATGCGTAATAGGTAAAGTTGGTTATGTTAACTGAGATGCAATATTGACTTGGAATCCAAAAGAGGCACTATGCTCACTTGGTACAACTATGACATTTTTCCCTAAGGAGGTTTTGGCCAAGGAGGTTTTAACAATACACTTTTTGAATGAAATTGAAACTTTTTTAGACACGAGTATTTCCCTTCCACGGAACCGACCGTGTAATATGCAAACCGCTTTTAACCAAAAAGTCTGACACACACAGAACCGATTGTAAAGTGTATAAATGACTACAACTTAATAAAAAAAGCTAAACACTTACGGAACTGACCGTGAAGTGTATAAATGACTATAACTTTTAATAATAAAAGCTAAATATTCACGGAATCGACCGTGAAGTGTATAAACGACTACAACTTTTAATAAAAAAAGCTAAACACTCATGAAACTGACCGTAAAGTATATAAACGATCAAGCTTTTAACAAAAAAGCTAAATACTCACGGAACCAAGTATAAAGTATGTAGAAAACTGTTTTGGCTGAAATACAAGAGGGGGAGTGAATTGGATTTCAAAATCTTTTTCAAAACTATTTGAACTTTTAAGAAAATGCAAGTCTGTTTGATAGACTGGATCTTTATTTACTTTAATGAACAGTGCAGTAGAATGAATCAGTAAATAGAACTCAATCAAGTCACAGCACAATACAGCAACCCAAACAGATTTATCAGAATTCAAATGGTTTAGACAGACTTGATTAATATGCAATTGAGGAAGCGATCTCATTAACTACACTGAAACAGAAAGAAGTTAACAACACAAAATGAACTGGTTAGATTCAGTCCAGTTAACAATTCTAATTATTAAGAACCAATCAAGAATAAAATTCTTTTTTATAAAAGAAACAATTGTTAAAAGATGATTAAGTCTTAAACCAATAGAGTCCAGTTATTGATTCTGAAAATAGTTTTAGTACACAGTGAACCAAACAATTAAATCAGTGATCAAGATAGAGAAAGAAGATTCAAGAACACAAAGATTTTTATCTTGGTTCACCCAACAAAACGGGCTACATCCAATCCCTCACACATAGTAAGGATTTCACTAAAAATGATCAACCTGATCAAGTTTACAACACTTGCCCACAACAAGAATACACTGCACACCGCAGCAACCACTGCTGAACCTAAAACAGACCAAGAAACCACATAGAGTCCACTGTGTGCTCCAAGAACACCCTTGCTGAAACATACAGGAAGTCGTAGTTATACAAAATCCATTATATAACCCAGAAACGCCTCACTACTCCCCGTAGTAGACCACTGCTGAACCTACAGCAGAACAAGAAACCACACAGAAACCCACTGTGTGTTTCAAGAACACCCTTGTTGAAACCTACAACAAGTCGCAATTATACAGAATCCACTGTATAACCAAGAAACGCCTCACACTTCTCCCAGCAGTAGGTAAAACACCAGTACAGACTCACTGTACAAGAATTACACTCCAGTAATTCAAGAACTCAGTAGCAGTTTCAATACAGATGAAAGATTTATACAGAAATCAACTAACACAAGAACCTCTATACAACAGATCAGAAATGTAAGAAGAAACAGATATAGAGTGCTTAGGCTGAGGTAAGATCAATGATGTAGAAATGTGCAGTCAGTTTCCAAGCTCCAGCAGAATGTAGAAATTCAGTTCTTGATGAATTCTTTGAAAACTTCAAATTGATCTTGATCTCAAAAAGTGTGGTAGCGTTTTCTCTTACTTGAAAAATCCCAAATCAAATTAGTGTAGTATGTTCGAAAATTCTCTCTATGTCTTCTTTTGAAAATGCACCAGCTATATAAACAGCTGTAGTGACAATTGTCAATCTTTAGTCGATTGATTTGACACTCAGTCGACTAAATTTTAAAAGTCAGTTAAAACGGTTTATCAAAATCTAAAATCTGATTTTAGTGATTTTTAAAACCCTGCTAAAGCCAATTTTCACAATGGAGCTTATCAATGATCAACACATTCATCACCACAGATTTTAACCTCAATCTAGACACACCAAAACCACCTAAAGCCTAGACCCAAAACTTCAATCTCCATGCATCTTCACTTGAAAACACTTGGTCTTGACTTGGTCAACTTGGCTGGTTTCTTCAGATTAACTCAGCAGCTTTAGTTGTAATTGGTTTGGCTTCATCAAATCAAAATAGCATCTCCTGGTGCTAACAAAGTATATAAATGGTTAAGCCTTTTAAGTGAAAAAGCTTACATGCTCATGGAACCGATCATAAAATGTATACACGATCAAGCTTTTAACCAAGTATTAGCGGAACCATCACTAAAGTGTATGAATAAATTGCTTTTAAACAAAAAAAAAAGGCTTGAAATGACTCTAAAACAGACATCAAAGCATACAAGTTTGTTTTTAAAAAAGACCAAAAATATAGAGTGTAACATCCCATATTTTTCATATGATAGGAACTTTATTACATAAAATTATATAATATACTTGGATATAAAAATCCATACATTCATCATGTGTTTCAAAATATACTTTTCTAAATAAGATTTAATAAAATTATCTTCGTAAAATTACAAATAAAATAAAATAAAATAAAATAAAGCTTCTCCAATAATTCACTTGGGACTCACACCACCTGTCAAATCCTCTGCTCACGTGTAATATACACATGATCGCAGTTTTAAAAACAAAACAAACAACACACAAAAATAAGGGTAAGCTAGAGAGTTTTAAAAAAATATATATTTTCATAAATTGGATTTTTATCTCAACAAAACAACAATAATTAAATCTTTCATAATTGATCTCACATCATTCATACACTGACTGACAAACAAAGACACTAGACTCTCTGCTTCCGAAAGACACTCGTGCATTGAGTTAGACTCAGAGGTGTGCACCTGTCATATACCACCCAACTGTTCCGATCAGGCTCATATTTCAAACCTCATAACAGTCTATTCCGGTCGGGCTCATATTTCAAACCTCGGATCCCATATGCACATGGTTAATTCATATGTCCTATTCCGATCGGGCTCATATTTCAAACCTCGGACAAGACTATATGAACCTCCTTCGACTCTTCACCAATTGGCAATCTTCATCTATGTGAATCCAATGTACCAGTAGAGTCAGCAGTGGTGGCTCAAGACTTTAGAAGGCCTAAAGCGAATAAAAAAATAGGCCTTTTTTAAATTAATAAAATAATTAAATTATGATATTTTTAATATTAGAACAATTTTGTCTTGTAATTTCATTCTCGTTATTCTGGGTTTGTGTTACTATCATGAGTTTGAGAATCAAAATTATTATCCTAAGTTTGAAAATCAAAATTATTATCTTTGTTGACTATTTTATTATTGTCTTCACCTATATTTATATTACTATTTTCACTTAAATTTATATTGTTATGTTCTTCATTTAAAGAAGACTCACCTGCATTTTCTAATTCATTTTTTTTGTTTATTTTTATAAATTTATCCATAGTCCCTTTTTGTGATTCAACAAAAAGTTAAAAAATTAAAAATTATAATATATATCACATTGAATATAACTTATAAGTTAAAAAGATAAAACCCGATTGTCAAGACAATAAACTTGATCGTAGAGTCTCAAGTCTCCTATTATGATTCGATCATGTCTTTTGGTATGTCTTTAAATATAATTTGTAACTTCTATTATCTTTCGATCCTGTCTTTGGTATGTCTTTAAATATAATTTGCAACTTCTAATTTCTCTTCCTTAAACATGCACAAATTATTTTAAGATTAATTAAACAATAAAAAAAATTCGGATCAATTGATCAATCTCATATTATTTTTACAAAATATTGATCACTCAAAAGGAGTCAAAGTGAACACAAATTCTTCCTCAATCAATCTACTGCTCAAAATCTCTAAGTAAAGACACGCACATAAATGCACACTATAGAATGATAAATATGAAATGAAAGAAAATTGAAATTGAAAATAAATTGAAATAATATTATGGAAGGAACAAGGAAACAGAGGAAGAAAGAGGAAGAAAGGAGATAAGTGAAGACAGAAGAAGAGTTAGACAATTATAGGATAAAGAGATGATATCAATCTATTGAAATATAGGGAAGAGATAAATTAGAAAGTTGGAATATAGGGAAGAGATAAATTAGAAAGTTGGAATATAGGGAAGAGATAAATTAGAAAGTTTTGATAGAAAAAATTTCTTGACTCTTCAATTTTTTTTTAAATATTATTAATTTATTATAAGAAAGTTTTAAGAATATTATTCATTAAATAATATCTATAGTACCAATATAAATTTAAAATCATTAAATAATATTTATAGCACCAATGTAAATTTAAAGTAAGTTAAAATATTTAAATTTTTAATTAAAATTTTGTTAGTATAATTTTAAAATTAAATATTTTTTATTTAATTATAATATATGAGTATTAAATTTTTTTGAGGCTTTTGTGACCTTAGGCCTAAAGTATATTAAATTTTTTTGAGGGCTTTGACACCTTGAGGCCTAAAGCAATTGCTTTACTTGCTTGTGCCTTGGGCCACCCCTGAGATAATGGTTGTAATCTTGCTTGGATAAATAGATACACCTTTTTCTGAGATAACATGTCCTAAATATTCCACTTGATGTACCGCAAAATAGCACTTAGACCTTATAGCAAATAAAGAATTGGATCTAAGGACACCCAACACATTCCCTCAAATGTTGCAAGTGCTCCACTTTTTACTATATATGAGAATATCATCAAAGAAAACCAGCAAAAACATTCTCAAAAACAGCTGAAACACTAAAACAGCTGAAACACTGTGTTCATAAGCCCTTGAAAAGTTGCAGGAGCATTGGTGAGGCCAAAAGGCATCAGTAGATATTCATAATGGCCTGAATATGTTCTAAACGCAGTTTTCCAAATATCAGTAGGATCCATTCTGACTACGAAGCATGTGGGTGATGCAGCAGTTTCTACATAGCTGCCTTATCAAGTTGAAGAGAGGCTTCGTTGAGTCCTTCTTCTTATTCGTTCTTCGGTGATTACGTAGCCCTAGAGCCTTTCGATTTTATCACTTTTGCCTTGAAAAAAAGAAAAGCTCTCCGAGAAGTTGACCGAATTCTGATGAAATATATGTCGCCGGTGATGGAACACCAAGATCAAAATTCGACTTTTAGGAAGCTGAATTCCCACCATACACAATCCTAGGCTACATTCTGCCAAATAATCTAACAAAGCCCCAGTGGGGGAATCTTTCTTTTTCTTTGTTAAGAGGTGGGGTAAAAAATTCTAGTTTTGTTGAAAGAGACAAAGGAAAATTGTACGTTGATACCACTGTCAAAGTATCAGCATACTAAACACGTGTTTTTTTTAAGCTTTGAATTTTCTTCTCGTCCATTGTCCACCACCGAAAGTTGGGAACAGAAAAAAAGTCAAAGAAAAAGAATATGAAAGCCCCACGTCTAGAGATGGCTTTATTATGTGGCTACTATTCTCATCAGGGGTTTCATGTTTGGAAAACGTTATTTTCACACAACGGTTCATGTGAAACCTTAATTTGACACTTGTTTTTATTAATAAAATATTAAATAATAATATGTTAAACATAATTGAAACTAAAATTCACACTCCAAAACCTTAAAATTAGGTGATCCAAAACCTTAAAATTCACACAACTTTTAAAATTTGAAGCTTTGCATAACGCATTAGAAGACACCCACTTAGTTTTCAGTTGCATGAGTATGCATAAACTTATGTCCGACATGATCAACAAAAGCCCTCATGTTCTTATCCAAAGAGCCACCCTCCCTCGCAGCCTCCCTAGCCAAACCCTTCCATTTCTCTGCATTCTTTCTCAACTCATTTGCTTTGTCACCACTCCCCATAACCACATCCAAACATCTCTTAATCTCCTTCGCTTTCACTATCTCATCTTCCTCCACATCATGGTCCACCCTCACCCCAATCCTCCACACATCTTCTATCAACTTTGCATTAGTCATCTGATCTGTCCACTGAGGAAACGCCACCTTTGGAACCCCACAAACAAGGCTTTCCATGGTCGAATTCCACCCACAGTGAGTCACAAAACAACCCACTGAACTATGAGACAGAACCTCCACTTGAGAGCACCACGTCACTATCTTCCCTTTCTTTTTCAATTCCATTTCTAATTCCAACACCTCCTCCTCGTCCTTCTCTTTTTTACCTTTAGCCTTTGCCCTCACCTTTTCTCTTATGACCCACAAGAATGGACGTCCACTATCTAATAACGCACGTGCAACTTCCCCCATTTGTGGCTTGCTTAGCTCCAGGTAGCTCCCAAAGGACACGTAAACCACCGACTTCTCTCCCTTCGAGTCAAGCCACGCAACGTAATCATCTGACACAGGGAAAATGTCCCCGCCGAAGGAAGCATCGCCAGGGTCCCTCCCGTCCAAGAAAGCAGAAGGAATCAACGGCCCTATGGGGATCATGTTTATCCCATCAACGGCCCTCAGGGCCTCAGATTCCAAAGCTTCAAACGTGTTCACGAGCCCCGTCGGGTTTTTCTCTGCGTCAAGCTGCAGAATCTGTTTCTCAAACGCTGGGAAGGTAAAAGACAACATGGTCGGTTTCCATACCAGCAAAAAAGAGGGTATGTCTCGCTGGGAAAGCGAAAACGGCAACCCCGGAAGCGTTACGGAACACGAAGCTTCAGCCTTGGTTTCTTCGTTGATGTAATCGGCGTAGCCGTTAAAGTAGTTGTAGAGAATGTCGAGCACGGTGGCCGTTTCGATCCAGAGTAAGGAAGTGGGAAGATTGAAGGTGCGCGCCACGTCAGCCACCCAGGGAACGAGGAGTGTGTAGAATAAGTGCGTGAAAGGGTTTCCCTCGGCGGTTGTGGACACTATGAGTTCCGACAAGAACTCGGAGGTGCGGCGCTGGACCTCGGACAGGTAGAGGTTGTAATCGTCGGCGGTGATGGTGGTAGGGTAGAAGCCGTCGTCGTAGCCGTCGGAGAAGGGGAGGAAGGAGAGGCCGGGGATGGTGATTTTGTTGGTGATGCGGCGGTAGAGATGGAGAGTGATGAGAAAAGTGACATGTGCGCCCATGGAAATGAGTCGCTTGGCGAACTGAAGAGCAGGGTTTATGTGGCCTTGTGAAGGGAACGTGACGAGAAGGAAGCGTTGGAGAACCATGTTGAAACTTAGCTATGATAATGAATTCTTATTTGAATATCCAACTACAATATTCACTCACTAGAGGATGGGTTTTTATGGACATACTTTGGTAGTAACAACCACCCAACTATGGAATAATGACTTTTTTTAATTTCCGAAAATGATTTGAACCTTTTGTAATTGTAAAAATATGATTGAAGTTTGAATAGAGTTATGGTGTTCAAATATATATAGGTAAGCATGATATATATATATATATATATATTGTTTGTTACACTTAATAAATGCTTAACATGGTTTAAAATTTATTTATTAAATATTTTTTTCTTTCCTATTGACATTCTGACATAAATAAATGCAATTAAATAAAAAGTTATTAACTTTTTTTTTATAACTATTAACAAACTTTATTGATAAATAATAAAAAAATATAATAAATATTAAGAAATATTTATATTTTTTTCAAATAAAATTAAATTAATTATAAAAAAATTAAATATTTAAAAATAATGTGTTAAACTGAGTTGTTAAAATTAATTATATTAAATTATAAATATCTTAACAATATTTAACATTATTTTTATTATTATTAAAAAAATAAAATATAAGAGATGTTTATTAAATGTAAAAAAATAATTATATTATTAAAATATTAATAATAATTACATTATTGATATTTTAAGAATTTATTAAGTGTAGAAAATATTTTGTGTAATACAGAAAGTAACTAGTACAGAAAGTAACTGCCATATATGTATATGTATATATATAAAGATAAATCCTGATGATATTTTCATGGCCTCCTTAATTCCGAAATATTTTGAAAAAATATATATAAAAACGTAAATACTGATGATATTTTTAAGAATTTTACAGTAGTTATCAACACAGACACGTTTCTTACCTGTCTAAAAATTGTGTACTCTTACCTAATCTTTCTTTTTCGTTGCATATCCCTCTTAATTTTGTTTTCTCTTTATCTCTGTTTCTTGCTTTGCAAATGGGATAATAGAGTTTTTGTGGTGGATAATTTTATTGTTTCGTTCTACATTATCTGTCAAGAGGTATTAGAAATAATCGGAAGAACTTCTATGTAAATCATATCTTTAATATATATTCTTATTAAATTATCACTATACCATTTATTACTTTAAATATATTAAAAGTGTTACAAGTTAAAAACTTTGAGTCATGATTTTCCAGTTATGAAATATATAATTATAGGTGTTGTTTAAAAATTACTATTTTTTATGGATATTTTTAAGAATTATGACCTTAGACTAATATATATAATAAAAATATAATATTTATTTAATTTTTACAAAATAATTAAATAAATATATTAAAGACAATAAAATTAATATTTTATTTTTTATACTTAAATATAACATATATAAAACTTATAACATTCAACAATGTCATTGGACGTAAAACTAACATAATTATAATTAAAAACGCTGAAATTATTAAGAATTATATTTTAGTATCACGTACATTTTATAATTAAAAGTAATTATAACCTATAATTAAAAAAGTTTTTAATTTGTTTCTACGATTTGTCTATTACCGTTCTCTTCTCTAATATGAACTTAAGATCCACCATACAAAATAGGAAAAACAAAAATTTATTACCTATAAGTTCTAAATAGAAAAAAATAGGCAACAATCAAAATAGGTAGGGCATTGCCACCTACTTATTTTCTTTCTGTTTATTGAAAAATAAAAGAGAGACATGATATATTAAATATTTGTTAATTATTTGAAAGATATAGCTTTTACCTTTTAAATTGAATTTTAAAACCATAATCACAAACGAGCAAAAGAGAGAAATCTTAACTATTTGATAATTTTTTTTATGAACATTGGTAAAGGGAAAACTTAGCTTTAACGATGTATTATTTTGGGTATGTAAGTAATATGTTCTAAATTTATTACCTATAAGTTCTAAATAGAAAAAATACATACAACAACCAAAATAGGTAGGACATTGCCACCTACTTATTTTCTTTCTGTTTATTTGTAAAAAAAGAAAAAGACATGATATATTAAATATTTGTTACTTAATTATTTGAAAGATATAACTTTTACCTTTTAAATTGAATTTTAAAACCATAATCACAAACAAGTCAAAAAAGAAAATCTTAACTATTTAATTTTTTTTTTTATGATGAACATTAGTAAAGGAAAAACTTAACTTTAACGATGTATTATCTTGGCTATGTAATCGCATGATTTAAATTTATGATAAATATATTTTAACAACATCACTATAGCAAAACTACACTTATTGCACACTTCCTTTTATTAATAAAATATTATATTTTAATAAAATAATATTACTTTTAGGTATTAAATGAATATAGATTACTTTTATGAGTATCAATACATCACTGAGATAGGGTGAGAGATAAAAAGAAGAAAGTAAAAAAAAATAAAAATAAGTGGTTTATTATTTTAATCATATTCAATAATTTTTTTTTTCATTCCTATTTTTAGTTTGTATCATGTTTTGACATAACAAAGAAAGCAGCAACAAATTCACAACACTATTAATAAAAATAAACTAGTATATATTAATGAAATTAATACCATTAAGTACTAATTGAAAGAAAAGAATATTTTTGAGATATAATATACCTAATATATCTTTGAGTGCCACTCTCATCTTTTTTATTAAGTCTCATTTTCTTGTTTATAGTAACTAACATGTTTTTTTTTTTTTAATGATATGTTCACTATGTGACATGTCAACCACTCACTAACAGTCACATGAAAAAAATAATAATATTTAAATATAAAACAGTTGTAGAGGGAAATTTGAAAATTAAGATAGATTTTTGGGAATAATAATTTATATTGTTATGGATTGCGTTTTTGTGGTGAGTGTTTCGTTTACAGTGACATGGATATGGTGTTAAAATA
>Ga0209489_102391_pt1 | contig 38326 bp, 13 predicted proteins | sample SiratrowhiteBW_FD_187527 | JGI IMG/M metagenome (GOLD analysis project Ga0209489, IMG submission 187527) | Root nodule microbial communities of legume samples collected from California, USA - Siratro white BW (SPAdes) (version 2) | ecosystem: Host-associated > Plants > Roots > Nodule | place...
ATTGTTTCCTGATAGGTTTTTTTCTTTTTTTTTTTTTTCTAAACAGGTTTGCTTTTGGCAGAAGCCACATCAGGTACAGGAAAGGATGTACAGAAACAGAAATAGAGTTACAGAAATCATTTATAATTTTTGTTCTTGCGGCAAGATGCTTTTGGGAAGAATGTGGAAGTCTTGATCATTCTTTTCATGGGAAAGCTCGTGTGAGAATCAGTTTTGCCTAAAATATAGGGTAGAAATATTATCGACAATGATTTAGTCAAAAAGTTCAGCTGAACAAGGGTCCTTCTTCCTTTTAACATTTTCGGCTAGAGTCAATGAACCTAATCAACCAGAGAAAAGTTACTTGCATTATCTCAGTAATGTAAGACTAGAGTAGTTCAAAAGAGGAAGAATTAACCCTCCTAGTGATTGTCATTTACTATTTATTAATCTGATTGACTTGGCATGATTATCTAGGAATTCCACCTTGAAGTTTTATTCTGGTAAAATTGCTCAAGTATTTTAAAATCTGAAACTAACATTCGAATTTCTCTGTAAGTCTTTGAATACAAATTTTTAGTGTATGTTCTTCGAAAGTTGCATACATGTAATGGAGCGTGATGGATATTATTCTCAACGCTCAAGAGATGTCACTGTGACGGTCATACCTGAGGCAAGTGTAACATTTATTTTATTTTAATCCACATCCTTTTTGATTGACGTTTGTCCTTTCTAATATCTATCTCTTCAGCTTGCAAATAATTTGTAAGAGATAGCATGTAATCTAGACAAAATGATGAACACAAGAATACCAAAATTTGGTATAGTATAATTATTAACTAAACACTATTTACACAAAGAAAACTAAACTAACACTGTATTTGTATACATGAAATAAGAAAAAAAAATACAGAAAATTGAAGTTGGCGTGAATTTTAGGTGGGTGTAACGTCCAGTAATTTGAAGGTTGGATCGAACTCATCTTTATTTGGTTGAATACTTGGTCGAACTCAACAAAAAGTTCAGCATCAAATTTGGATGAATAACAAGGTTAATTTTTTTTTTTTTTCATGATATACTACTACTTCTTTGGGCCATTATGTTCTCAATTATTATTTTGGTCATGTTCTAAAGTTGTCTCATCACACTTAACATTAATGTTTTTGTTTGTTAATAACACACAACTCAGCAATTAAAATTATTACTACTATTATTTGGCTTTCTTTTTTTAATCAACATCATTGAATATCACAATAATGTAATTTGATAATAATTAAATATACAAAACCAACATAACAATATAGATCCGTTCAAGTGAAAAGTGAATTGGAGGTAATATCCGAATCCCTTAATAAGACTTGGATTTTTTTTTATGAAGATGCTATGTTCTAATAGCATGGATGAAAAATCTATTAAAACAGGATCTACTGAAAGTTACAACTAGAATTTTTCTACATAAATTATAAATGGACAAAATCAGAGAATATTTTATATTTATAATAATATTATTATTACACGTGGTACTCCCGAATAAAACTTTCAATAGGTTGAAAATGGATAACTTTATAGGTATCCCTATATCTTGTTAAAATTATGCATCCATAGATAAAATAAATAGTTTTTTATTTAGTTATTTATTATTGGGTCTTTAACAATCAACAAGATATTCATACCCGTAATTTGGAGTTACTTAAATACATTTTAGTACATATAAAATAAGCCATTCTAATTTACTTTTTATCATACATATATATCTTATTTTTAATATAATTTTTTTTTTAAATTATTAATTTTTTATATAATTTAATTTTTTTAACAAATATCCATATATTTGTAGATACATTCTTAATATATATAGATGCAAGAGAAATTTTCATACAACGGAACCGGTGACATGAAGGAGTATACATGCCCGTGAATATTATAATTGAAAGCTTATTTGAATGATTGAAATTAGAAAATCATATTTTGTTTGTCATTCAGAATTAAGCTGCAATATTTTGCAACAAAAAGAAAAGTGTGAATGAGGTATAGGTTTGGGCCTAGCATGACATTTAGTAATAGCCTAAATTTGCATTGTTGGTAACTGAAATTGGGCTGTTTTGCTATGCAAGAGTCAAAAGCATAGGCAACCCTATATTTAGCTTAGTGGAAGCATAAAGTTCTTACAGAGTAGTTTTGAGGCATGAAGAGAAATGAGTGTGAGTTGCTGAGCCCTAGCAATCATCATGCTGAGCATAGAAAGAAGAAAATGGCAGACATCAAAGGTTGGTGAAGATGAAGTTTGCGTTGAACACTAAACTTGCTCCAATAACATAAAAGAGAGTGCCCCCCAAAGTCCATCACACACCCCAAATAAGAAAGAACCTTGTTCAACACATTCAATCACTCCAACACATTACTCACAATGGAAAAGTAGGTTCTAGTTTCCCACTACCTTTTTATGTGTTCACCACGATATGTGCAAGACAAGACACCAAACAAATCACCACTCACCAACTCCCAATTGTTTGTTTTTTGTTCAGAACATTCGGTTAGAAAACTGAGCAAAAGTGGTTCAGTCCCCATAGTAGAAACTCGTAAACCTCTTTGATTGCCATTCACCCAAATGGAAACATATCTGTTTCCTATTGAAATTAAGCAACTTGGACAAGCAAACCCATAAACTGTTCTGTCCCTGTTTCGGGGTCTCTGTTACATTGCCCTTTTCCTCATTTTTTTCTACCTAGATTCATGCTTCGGTTTCACAAGTGTCAACCATCAACAATTTATTAGAGACATTTTCGTTTTCCATTATTCGTATAGACACTCAATTTTTCTTTTTCCATTCGAGGGAAAGAACTTGCGTACCCACTCCTCAAAGCTCAAACGGATTGCGATGTGAGATCATAATAATAGTAACGTAATCATTTGACCAATCCAGCCTTAACGGTCGTAAAATGGAAAACCTATTGAACCAACCTAATTGACTTTTGATTGATGAAGAAATCACATATAAACTTTTCGATGTTAGCCAAATGTGATTGTGATCCATAGTTTGCACTTGCCTTGGGTTTTATAGGAATATTAGTATGTAACATAAAACTATACGATTTTTCAATGCTTTTCTCTTTCTGAATAATGAATCAGCAGCTTCTAACTCCACTCATTCCTCTTTCGAGTGCTTACTTGTTAACCCTCAAAGTTTTGCATGTAGCCAAGAAATGTTCAATTTTGGAAAAAGAGGCTAAAATTTTTACACCTCGTTATCAATCGTATTTAGTCTAATTCATAAGTAAACAACTTCAATTCAACCTCCTTTCTACTTTACAATTCTTATACAAAAATCCTTTTACTAAAAAAATTGCACGAAACTCTTCTTGTTTTTATGTACAATGGTATCATATGCCTAAACTCAATGCTTTTAGATGATGTTGATAAAATGGTTATTGTTACGAATTTTGATTCATTACAAAATCCCTTAAGCATTGCAGAAACTTCCTTCTATTTTATATACATTACAATGAAATAGTGCAGATTTGAATTTATTAATATCTAAATTATTGAAATCTTAAGATAAAATTAAAATAATAAAGAAAACAAAAAGTGTTAATAACAAAACTATCAATTTGATATTGTAACAATATCAAAAATATTGTAACACAAAAATTAACAAAAGTTAATCGTGTGTATTAGTGATAACTAAATCAATAATTTTTTATTTTTTAATTCCTAAAAAATAATTTTATCACCAAAATTCATATACTAATTATTTTGAATATAAAATTATACTTCATTTTGTAATTTATACTTTTATGTTGAATTGTATAAAATTATGTTTTGAATTTTCATGTTAAGAGAGGAATAGTCACATTTTATGCGTTCAAGGTCGTCAATTGTGATAATCATTGTTTTCAAAGATGATAACATCAATATCATGGTTAAAAAAATTCTAAATTTTTTATTTAGGAATTGATAATTTTGATTATTTATTATAACATAGGGATTGAATCGTGATATATTTATTAAATAGATGTTTTTCTTGTAATGCTTAATAAATATAGGATATTTTAATATTGAAATGAAATCTATATTAACAACTTTTTCCCAATTTTATACAAAAAGATTTAGATATAAATATAGCGTTTTTAAAATATAGAAGGAGGCTTATGTAGGTTTCTTTCTTTTGTTGAGAGCATATTTATGAAGTAAAAGGAGATCTATGTACTTTTTTTTACGTAAGAGGTTTATCTACGTTTCAAAAGTATTTATAATATAGATGTACGGTAATTAATTTTGATCTGGAAAGTGTATGGTATTTTTAAGTTATTATTTAAATGTTAAAACGTGTTTAAAAATATATTTCATTTTACATTTCTTCAACGAATGGTATGTATACTACATTTAGTAGCACCGGAGTCATACATGACACGTATCTCACCTATACAGAAGTCAGATTGAATAGTTTTGTGAAATATGAAATTATTGGGATAATTCGTTTTCCATCAAATTAGTGATGTCATGCTGTAGTCTGATTTTCATACACGCGATTCTCTTCTTTCTTCCATAATTCTTTGTATTTTTTTTTTCTCTTTCATTCCTCTTCTTCAAACTTTGAAGAATTTAGAATTTTTTTTAGGTGAACTGTGAAAGGTATGTCATATTCATTTGTTTAGCATTTTATAAATCCATATTCTATGATTTGTTGTGTTTAAGATGGACCATGCCTTCAAACTAATGTTGATTTTTATATATGTTGCTAATAATTTGTGGTATATAATATAGTTTTTTTTTTTTTTTTTTTTTTTATGTTTGAGTAACTAACATAAATGGTAATGCTTGACTTTAAGGACCAGATTATGTTTTAACGGCGATATATAAAATTAAATTAAATTAAATTAAATTAAAAAGATTTGAGAATAATGAGATATGAGATAAATTTATATAAGGATTAACATAAAAACTTTAAAGTAATGAGTTTGCTAATTTTTTCTTATTGACCAGTTTTATTACTTTTACTTAATGTGAAATTTTAATTGATACTTAAATTTTTAATTATGATCAAGTTTTTTTTTTTTTTTTTTCTTGTTTTTTTTTTTTTTTTATGTATCGTTATTTAGCTATAGTCTTTTTTCTTGCTATTCTTACATTATTTGTTGTTAGAATATTGGTTGTCGGTTAAGTGTGATCATTATTTATGATTGAAAATGTGATTGCATTTTTATGACTTTCATCGTGTCATAGGATTTTCATAGTTTGATTTTTGCAGGTTTATTCTGACTTATAATATTAAATTTATCGGTAGAAATATTTATGGATAACTACCCACATAATATTTCCATGGGTTATATCCATCGAAGGATAATATTTTCTATAGGTAAATTTATCGACAAGTGTTTTACTGACGAATTTTATATCATTACAATTTTATATCATTATAATTTTATCAGAAATTTTTATTTAAAAACGAATTTTGACATTATCAATAAATTTTGACCGTTGGTAATCCTAACATTTTTGTAGTATTAAGTTTTTTTTAAGGATTTTTAGAATAAGATAGCATTAATACATTCTTCAAGAAATGTTTGAAAGTAAACAATTTTCGTTAGAACTCCTTATAAGACTGATTATGATAAATAATCTCTACAATGCATCTATCACCATTTAATATTAAGAAAAGATTCATTTTAATATTTTGTTTTGAAACTAAGTCAAATACCTTGCGACCAAATGAATTTTTCTTTAACAAAATCTTACTAACAACGTCCCTTAATACAATTTAACAAATAATATGTTATTTTATTAAATTTACTTCTTATACTCCTAATGTATTTTTGAAAATATAATAGTTAATATTAGTTACTAATTAGAAACACTTTTTGTTTAAAAAAATAATAATATAGACTATTAATTAAAAATTAGGCTTTGAATAATGATAGTATATTTGATCTTTGAAAATAAAATTATAGTTTAAATATATTTATAGTCTCTATAAATTAAATGTATTTTACTTTTGGTTTCTAAAAAAATTATTTATATTTTGTCCTTCAAAAATTTAAAACTAATTATTTGGTTTACATAAAATAAGTTTTTTTAGTCTCTTTAAATAATTTTTCTTTAGTTTCAATTTCTCAAAATATGAAATAATTACCACTTTGGTTCCTTACGTTCATTTTAAGAAAAATAATTATTATTATTATTTTAGGGTGTTTTTTTTGGAAGTATAAAATTGAGACACTAACATTCTATTAAGAATAATATAAAATTATAACATATAAATAAGTTTATTATGTTAATTTAAATAAATATTAAAAATATATTATATTTATATTATTCTAATCGCTATTATAACTTTAATCACTATTATAACTTAAATAAATAATAAAGTAAATAAAATTAATGTTTATCTAACTGAAATTAAATAAAGTAAGTATAAATATAAAGAATAAATAAAATAAGTATTAATTAGGTTGATATTAATTTTAGTTATTTTTATTATTTATTTCAATTAAGATCAACTAAGTCAGAATAAATTTAAAATTAACACGTTTTTTTATTTATTAAAAACATTTAAAAGTAGTTAGTATTAACTTAAAATTAATTAAATTGTCTTTATTATTGTTTAACATTAATCCTGTACAAATGAAAATATTTTTATTTATAAAAAATTAACGTCGACCAACTCTATTCTTATAACCAATGTCGACTTAGTTGATAATTAATATATATATATATATATATATATATATATATATTAATTTAAAATTATTTTTATGTTTTTCTAACTTTTAAAAAGGGATGAAATTTTATATTACGCTAGAATTGACTCAACGGAATTTAATAAGATATTATCTTGGTCAACTTTATTGTTTGAAAATTAATTTAATATTTTCTTGAAATGAAAAAATATAAAAATTTATTAATTCAAAGGAGATTTTATTTAAAATATAACTAAATGAAAATAAATCCATATAAATGTGGGTGTTTCTAAGTTTCTTATAAACTATTTATTACTAAGTATATATTTCTTAACTTAAAAACGATCTGATACTCTGTAATCATCATGAAAAGTAATGTGTAAACTATAAAAAGTGATTTGAAAAATTATTATAAAAAATTTTCTATAGGAGATGCTTCCTATATAAAGTTGGTCAAAACAATTAGGAAATTATTGTACAAACTTCATCCTAAAAATCTTCCCATTATTAATTTCATCATCTTAAAGTTTTGTTCAATCTTAATCTTATTTTCATCTTTAATTTAATCCTTTTCGATGTCAAATCCTTTTTATCTAATTAAATATTTTTAGTTTATGTTTTATTAAATTTGCAATCATTGTTTAGCCAAAAACATTCTCTATAAATACATTATACTGCACTTTAAATTTTCTCTTGCTTTCGCCTAATTGGCATACTGTAATTTATAATATCGTAAGTCGAATATTCCTCTCTCAAGCTTTTTATCTAGTTTTTTCAGGTTAACCCTCTAATTATTACGTCAAATTTGTCGTCAAACAATCTAATTTAATTGGTTTCCATTTACTTCCTTCTTCAATGAATTCAATATTCTTTCAAAAAGCGAATAATTTAATTATTACCATTCAATGTGTCAATAATATATATAAAAAAAAAACTAATTAGAAATACATGTTATAACAATCTCTTAAAAAATATCTTGCACACGTGAAGATGGAAGGAGTAGGTCTTTTTTGTTGAAATGAGTTAGAAATAAGCACGGCTTTGATAATTTGATGGGTTAAGAAAGTGATAATTACGGAGGAAAGTGTAGTGGAACCCTAGGTAATAAATCAATTGCAACGTATCCTGTCCTTACAGAAATGAACAAAAAGATGTTACAGATGCTGAAAGTTGAAGACAAAACAATGGATAGAGCTAAAACAATGGACATTAGAAAACGAAAGATGATTAATACTTAGCGAGGAAGAGAGCATGCATCTCCATCAACCCTCATTTGTAGTTTATCTCTTTTAGAGAAAAGCAAGAGGGGACCAGAACCCTACCTTCCATTAGTAGTTATTGCATTCACAAGAACCCTCCACATATTCCATCTATAATGTGGTCCGGTTTCTCAACCTATGACCAAAGGAATAAATGAGGTTTCCACACTCACTCACTAATCATATTTATCACCTAACACGTTTCGTTTAGTCTCAACCTTGCATACATTTTCTTTTATTTACACATGTACTGTACAAAAACTTTCCTTTCACAATGTGAAACGAAATTTGTTCATTTTTGGTCGGCTTTTGTCTCATTGATGATTATTTTGTAATATATGGCTAAATGGGTGGAAAATATCGCACATGACATGATGTTTTGCATTCTATTATAAACATGCATAATGCCTGGGTTTCTTCTCTAGTCGAGTCTGGTTTTCTGGTCCCCGTTTTTGACGTTACGTGGGATGCTAACTAGCAACAGAAGAAAATGCAAAATTATCATCTCTGGTCTGCTGTTCTCTAGGATAAACTATTGACACTTGGGTCAACAATTTAGATATTTTTTGGAACTTGTCGATAAGTGATGAAAATAACTGATTCTAGTGGAATAGAAAATGTTCTTTTTGAAAATATCACGTTTTATAACAAATAAAGACATTTTGGAAAAAAAATAAAGTAATATATACAAATTTTACTGAATTTTTTGTTTTTACTAGACACCGAAAGATTTCTTCCTCAAATTATTTTATCAATATATTTTTTTTACTATTAAGTTTTAATCTCTTGTATTTTTTATATAATAGAAACTTGATTATATAAAAATTATACCATAGACCTATATATATATATATATATATATATTTAAAATATATTTTTCCATATAAGATTTAATAAAAATATTCTCTCACAATTATAAAATAAAATAAAACTTATTATCACATATTTAAAAAAAAAACACACCACACAAAAAGAAAGCTAAGTTAGAAAGTTTAAAAAAATGTATTAAATTTCTATCACAAGCAGACTACAACAAATCACATCACACTCAAGTAATACAATTAATTCATATGATTTGGTTTAATCGGCGGTTTTTTTCACACCGTAATGCAGTCATATGAACCTGCTAACCCATATGAACTGGTCTAATCACTTTTTTTTCACATTGTAGTGCAATTATATGAACCTGTTAACCCATATGAACTGGCCTAATCAGTTCCTTTTCACACTGTAGCGTAGTTATATGAACCTGTTAACCCATATGAACTGGTCTAATCGATTCTTTTTCACATCGTGGGCAGAGTCATATAAACATGTTAATCCATATGATATGGTCAAATCGGTTCTTTTTCACACCATGACGCATTAATATGAACTTCCTTTGATTCTTACCACATGGTAATATGATTCCAATCTACTAATAGATTCAGGATATAATCTTCTATACAAATCCACAAATAATGTACATATTAATAATCTCAACACGGGTATCTGAAGATACTTTGTCTCGATCATACACAACATCATTCACAAACATTGATACTATATCATACAATACATAAACACTAATTCAATTTAATTCAAATTTATGCAATTCATACTTACTAAAAAAATAATTACAATATCTATTAAAACATTCAAACTGGTTTCCCTTACCCGAATTCACAAATATATCTCTCCCATCATTCATAACCTTCACTGTTTCAAAGTAAATTAACATTTAAAAAATTATGCAATTAGCTTCCCTTACTCAAATTGACAAATATATCTCACACATCATGCATAACATTCACTATATTAAAGTAAATTAACATTTATAAAAACATATAATTAGCTTCTCTTACCTAAATTCACAAAAAGCTCCAAAACCTTAAGGATATCAGATATAACATAAACTCAGTCTAAAATTGTGATCTAACACTCTTAACCTACTTAACGTCAGTCAGGAATCTAAGTGTGACTTCTGATCATCAATCTGATAACAAATGAGATTTGAAGTCTAGATTGAAGACAAAGAACTTTAAAGAAAAACAATTTTAGAGGAACTAGTTATTTTTTTATAAAATAAAAACTAAATAACTGGTTTTTTTAATTATTTTAAACTTTTCTATTAAAAAATATTCAGATATTATTTTATTTATCTCTAATACTAAATTCTATGTTAATTTTTATTATGAAATTATTTTCTAAAGTATTACAAATTACCATATTAATTTAGGTTTTTATTGTCATTTTATTATTTATCAATGTAAAAATGTTGAATCCAAGTAATAAAAATATATCTCACATATGTTGTATAGACACATATAATAAAAAAGTTGAAATATATAAATAATGCACAAATATAACATGTTTCAACCGATTCTTAACCAAATTCGGGTATATTAATACTCTTATGTTTAACTGTATATAATATTATCATATAACGTGCAATGCGTAAGAAATATAATAGAAATAAATGAATCATATTATAGTAAAACATTGTCATAATCCACTCTCAACTAAAATAAAATATAACAAAAGTCACTTAAAATAATATATATGGTTATGATTGTGTCCCATGATAATTATATATGAGAGATTTTTTATGAGAAAATCATTCAAGTCAAGATAGAAAACTACAAACACCTTGAGGCATAAACCCACATTCATTCTCAAGAAAATATAAATAGATAAAACAAGTGTACATAAATACATATACATATGGTATAAATGAAACTTTGGATTTTCAGTTATTGAGTCACTTCTTAGACTTCTCAAATACACGTGAAGATATATATATTTTCATATACACGCATAAGTCTTACAAACAAAAAAATATCTACTATATTTTTTTATATATTTTTAAGTTAAGGTGTTATTGCACTTACTTTTTATTATGCTATGTTTTTTTTTAGAATCTAAATATAGTATCTAAATTTATGTTAATCTTATCGTGTTTATTATTCTTTTATTTGAAAGTTAATGTCATTATCTACAATTTTTATGTTGATAATGAAATTTATCTCAATGGTCTACTATTAATAAAATAAGAATGATAATAAATTCTTACTTTAATATATTGGCAATATAACTTTTGCTAATGGAAAATGTTTACAACTTAATTGAATTCAACGTCATTAGTTAGAGAAAACTAGGCTATAACTTTTATGAAGATGAGCTTTCGTAATTTGGTGTAAAATATAGGAGTTGTAATATTTAAAATCAAACACTTTCTATTACATCTCTTACATCATTGTATTTGAAGTCACATTTTTATGGAGAATCTACTTATGTAGTTTCTCTCTAGTACGTCTCCCAAATCTTCATATACATAACCACACCTTTATAACGCGCATTAAAATTATTATTATAACATTGTAATTTTACTTTTGGTTCGTATAATTAACACATATATCTCATTATAAATTTCAAACCTTAATATTCTAATTATTGCACACAGCAGAGCACAATTTACATATAAAAGTTTTTCCAATTTTCTAAATTTAAAATTTAAAGAACGCTTTTAATGTTTTGAAACGTATTTTACGAGTTTATAGATCAAGTAAATTTATAGTTTTTCTTCTTTACTTAGTTATTTAATTAATAGATTTTTTTTAGTTTTCTTGTTTTAATCAACTACTAGACTCCTCAAGAAATAATATATAATAAGATATATTTTTCTCAAACAATTTAAAAAAAAAGAAGCATATATATAACATATATTTTTTTAACTCGTTAAGCTAATAATAAGATTGATTCTGTTGGCAAAACTTTTGTGAGAGAGAACCTAAGTTCGAGTTTTGTAAAATACATTTTAGAAGTCGTGGGAAATTTTAAGTGTGTGAAAATCCTAACCGAGAAAAAGTGTAATATATTATATAACTCGAGGTTTCACTAGGAATCCAACCCAGAAGCTTTAATTATGATAATCATAAAATGAAATTTTAGACGCATATAATCGACATGGTATTTACTATTTTGTGTAAAATTGGTAGCGAAATCTAAGATAATGTGTAGTGAGCTAGTAACCTTGATGTAAGGATAAAAAAAGTTCCAAGGCATTCCTTCAAAATTAAACATCCCTAATTTACTTCGATCATAAGGGTGTTTTTAAATCACTCTAATACAATTTAAAATGGCAAAATCCAGTTAGATGAATTATACATGAACTTGATTTACCTAAAGTTAATATATTTCAGAGAGAACATTTGAGGAATCTTCAGTAAAATAATAAAATAAAACATTAAATTGTGAAAATATGTATTTTCATAAAATTATTAATTAATTTCTTTCTTTATAATGACCATTTAATCAAGAAATAATAAAGTAAACTTGTTTTTTATATAATAATGAAGAATGCGTCAATTTATAATTTTAGCTTGTGCTATTTTCTAGCAAAGAATTGTTATGATTATGAAATGAGAAAATACATAACTATATATGCTTGTAAATTTTATGTAGAAGGTAACTTCTCCACACTTTATGTCCTCGAACTAATTGTAGGATAATACTTACGAGTAAAATTAAAACTGTATTTTACTTAAAAAATATTAAAAGTACTTACAACATTATAGTTAGACCTAAAAATGGCGGTTGATAATCGTGATGGTAAAAAATGTGAAATAATTTTCAATGACTATTATTATTTTAATCGTCATTAAATATGTAATATTGTTATTTTGATAGTAATTAAATGTGTAATATGACTACTAGTGTCATAGCGGTCATCATTAATGTTATTTGTTTATATTGATTCTATTTTATGATTAGTTCAAATCTTCTTAAGACCACAATTTATTCATATATTGTATTTATAGATTAAAATTTATAAAACAATGATTTAAGACCATTATGCCTTAATATAATTGATGATCATTGAAATCAAAGTTATTCATAATCTGAAATTGTTTAATATTATGAATATATATATATATATATATATATATATATATATATATATTTATTTTAAATGAATTAAAAATTGTTAATTATGATATAACATATAAAAGAAAAATTTTATGGATAAGTTAAACTAGTTTTTATTATGAGTTGTAAAAGCTATTTGAACATCTATTATCCTAAAGTGTTACGAAAAAACAATAAAATATGTTGTTTGTGTGATTCTAATGCAACAAATGCTTAAGAATCAAATAATAACTTACAATATACAATAACTTTGCATCAGTCTATAGATTATAAATAACTAATTTACTAATGAATTGGTCAAACATAATGAATTATTATATTTAAACTTTTTTATTATCATGCAAGTGATCTTTATTGAAAAGGATTGTACACGTACTCTTTAATTTGTTTTAATGTGAAGTAGACAATAATAACAAAAAAATTACCATAGGGTATAAGTTTAATGTAATAATATAAAAAAGCCAAATTTAATTACTAATAACAAGTAGTTACTACAAGAATTTTGCACGGTGAATAATTTAATTATTATTTTCCCACTACTTAGCAAAGCATTTTATGGTTGCCATACTATTTGACCATGTATAAAGTGAATACATATTTTGCTATCAAATTTAATATTTGTCAAGTTTCACAATTTTTTTTAGAAAACATTTATCAAATTAAGTTTTATAACACATTTTTATATGCAAGCTATTCGTGAGAGTTTAGTTAGGACTAACAATATATTGCTAGGATTGACAAAAAATTAATTATAAGTAATAATACATATAAGAATTAAGACATCACTTCAATCCAAAACTTAAAGTTAATGAATTTGTGAATTTTTTTATGTAGTTTTTATCTTGCTTATTTTTATTTAATAATGTAAAATTTAAATTCATATACTTGAAATCTTAATAATCTTCATTTTTAAGTTTTAGTTTTTTTAATATTAGTATACGTCCTCTCAAGTGGTGACTCACTTGTACGATTATTTTATCACAGTATATTAGGTTTTATGAGAAAAAATGTTAGGGAGTTCGACACCAACGAGCATTCTATATAAAAAACTATGATATTAACTTTAATCCAAAACCTTAAGATAATGTGTTTGTGGTCTTATTTCTTATATAATATTTATATTGTTCATTCTTAGTCATTGTGAGATTCAAACTCACATTTATAATCTTAACAAACGATAAAATTATTATTAGTCATTGTGAGATTCAAACTCACATTTATAATCTTTAACACACGATAAAATTATCATGAGAGATTTGTGAAAGATCAATTAAAACATTTTTTTTGAGCGATTTAAAACAAATAAAAAAATGTATATCCGATTAAAATTATTTGATTGAGTGAGTCAGAAGTTGGTGATACAAAGAGATAATATAATAATATAAGATGATACATGAAGAATATAGTGATTGCTAAACACAAAGCCAAGTAGGTGGTGGAAAAAATGAAAAGACCAATAAACACACGTAAGAAAAAAGAAAGTGAAGAAAATTATATTTGAGAGCAATATAAGGAGATATAAAATGACCAATATAAAATAATCATCTTTATAACTAAATATGATATTCAAGACATTTTTATCAGTAAACTAAATTTAATTAAAAAATATTATTTATTATGACAATTTCCAAATCATGGTAAAAAATATCATTAATTACATGTTTTGCTAGTACTATATCCTCAAACAAAAAAATTATTTTTCTTATCTAAAAATAACTATATAAGTTAATTTAAAAAATAAATCTTAAAGGTTCGGTTGCATTAAACACTTGAATTTTTTTTCCACACTTTAACCATTTAGAGTAGTAGTTTCTATTCAAACTAGACTGCCACCAACAAAAATATAAGTGTATTAACAAGAGAGAATTTTCCTTCAAATTTAAGCATATATTAACATAATGACATATGCTTTAAATTTAACCTATAAATAAAGATTTTTATGAGAAAATGTAAAGTTATTTATTTGATGATAAAAGAATCTTAGTGTACTATAAATAGTAAAAATGGATTAAATGTGGAAGTGGTGGTAAAGAGAAACAAGCATATGTGGGAGGAGTGGGTGGTGAAAGTTCACATGGGAGGAGGATCTAACAGAGCAGAAGAGCACACAAAATTACATATATGCCTCCCTGCGGGGTAGAAAATTCCAAGGAAGCAGATGCAGGTGAATACAATAACAAACCCACAAGGATGCCAGAAAAGGAAAGTGTATTGTGTATGGAAGAAGAGAGGGTGAAAATTGGAATGAGAGAGAGAAGAGGGAAAGCGCGTCCCAGAAAGGGAAACCAAAGGAGTAGTTTGTCTGAGTGAATGATGAAAGCGATCTAACAAACGAGACCACAATGTGTGTGATAGGACCAATCACTCCTCACCCAAGTCCTACTCTCTGTCTCAGTCACCATCATCTCCACACACTTTTTTTTTTTTTTTTTCATTATTATAATTACCATCAACACACAAACAAACTCCACCACACACCACTTCCCAATTATTATAAAACTACACCATTCCGAAACAACTTTGTCTTTCAAAAAACAATTTTGTTCATGTAGACCCCAATTCTTTTCCAACCGTTCAAGAAATCCCATATTTGGAAACGCCCAACTTAAAGGGTAAAAAAGGTGGTCTCGACCCAACCCATTTGCTACCTCACTTTACTCTTTTCCATTTCATTTTTCTCACTTTCTCCACCCACCTTGTCTCTCACCATAACCATCCTATTCTTTTCACTTCTATTTTCCTTATTATTTCTTACACTCTTTATTTTTCTCATAGAGGGCCTTAAACCTTAAACTTGGTAGGGTAAAACTAAAAATAAATAAGAGAAAGAGAAATGAGTGTCACTGGGTGTGGCAGTGTCTCATTGATAGGATGCAAAGAAAAAAGATCTAAGGTGAGAGGGGCTTTAACCTATATACTGAGCACTGAATTGCAGAGTCTCACTTTGTACTCCAATCTGTAATTTGCTGGCTTTGTTTGCTTCTTTTCTTTACGTAGAATCAAGGCCCATGGCATCAAATATTTGGACCACCACCAACCTCTTCTTCTTCATCTATCCTGCACTGCCTCTCATCATCTGAGCCAACTATCTATGATTCTTAGCTTACTCTCATAAGGGTTTGTAAAACGGGATCTTGGACCACGGTACTTCTTCATCTACTAAGCTCTTCAAGATATTATTATCAACTTCGGATATGCTAATATCAATTCAAAAAATAACATATATATTATACACCAGGAGAAACTGTTGACATATATACTCATATTTTATTTCATTTTTATTATTCATTCTAATATCATTATTAAATTATTTTAACAAGGATGTCGGGTGGTATATTGATTGTTGAAATATCATTTTTTATATACAATTCTGACTGTGTTTAGAAACCGTTTATATAGAGATTTGCACATTCTAAAACACCAAAACAAGGATTTTATTTTATTTTTATCTTTTCCATTGAACGTGGATTTACAAGTTTTAAATTGTAAATCAAACACCCACGATATTATGAAATGTTAATCACAATTAAAAAAATATTCCATATTTTCCTTTTAATTATTGTATTCTACAAAATTTTGTTCTTTTTTATTTATTTATTTATTTATTTATTTTAAATTTCAAGATAACATAATTTACTTTTAATTATACCCTTAAGTCAATTAATATGGAAAGATAAAATAGAGAGAAAATATAATGATACATAATCTACACTAAAATAAAAAAAATAATGAAAGAACTAAAATAGGTAACTCACTTAAAATTACTTTAAAATAAAAAAAATCAAATATTTTTGTTAGTTTAAATAAAAAAAAAACTTTAAACAACTATTATAAAGCAACAATGAGATACTTTAAAAAAATATACAGTTTCGTTCTGTTAACAAGGCATAAAGTTTACAATTTTTTCCTTACTCACCTTAAATGTCATATTTATAAGAGTTATTGATTCTATATATTTGCTATAATATTCATTAGGGCTTCAGTCCTATTCAAAGTCATATCACAAATGTATTGGTCAATGAAACTTAAAAGAACGAACGGGAGAAAATGAAAAGATACTCCTTATATACATATTCATACATGTAATGCAGTTCCAATATATTTAGGTTTTAGGGAAGTTGAATTTTGTAGCCCTACATTTTTACATAGATCCTACGGGAACAAACTCTGCTCTACTTCAGTAAATTTATAATAGGAAGAAAAGTTCATAGCCCTACATTTATTATAGTTAAATATATTTTAAAATATTACATTTTATGTTTTGACTACTAATATATAGAGGTTCTTTTTGTAATTTAGGACAATATTATGCGTTCTTATTTTTATATTTTGTTTGAATATAGAAAAGAAATAAGAGATAAATTTTAAAAAAATAATGAAATTCAAGAAAATATCTCTTCATCTATCTAAACGAATAGAAGAGAGTAAAAGAATGAACAAGTTAGATGATATAATTTTTTTAGTTTAATATAAAATAACAGTATCAATTTTATATGATTTTTTATCCTTCTATATAAAAAAAAAGTACTATAAAAATATACTCAAAGGACAAAATTAAAAACTATCAACACATTTCTAAGCGAGGAGAAGGATTTATTCTTTTGTATAAACTCACCCAAGAAAATTTATCTTATAATTTTGGCACAATCCAAACAATGAAATAATTCCTTTCCACACTATTTTCTGCCCTAATTAAATTATGGAAGTGTGATGATCACTTTGGGCGGTGAGCTGCAACAACACATCGTCAATCAATACTCTGGACTACACAGGTGTTGCTTTTTCTTACTCAAATAATACGGTTTGCAGAGTGATTAAGTTTAATAATTTTTTGCTTTATTTTATTTTTCCGTTTTGGTAGTACAACCCAGCAGTAGTACAAGAAACCTAAAACTTGGGTCTTATATTAAAACTATTTGAAGCATACTTTTGCTGAAAATATCTAAGATGACGCTGGTGATGACGAAAACGTGTATGCTTTAAAACCATATTTTAATTGTTTACCAAACACAAGGGCCAAAGGAACAAATGGGTGATTATTTTAATGGGAAGACTATTATTTTTGCAACCTACGAGATAACAAAGTTTATCATCAAACATTGAGTCTGATTCATTAACGAGTCAGAAGCTGTTCCCTCTCAAACTCACATGTCTACAATCGTTGAACCCAACCAATCCATTAACCAATGACGTCTCTGCTCCACAAAAGTACATCCCCTATTATATATTAATATGATACGATGAAACAAACACCTGTTTTTACTTTTAATTAACATTGTTATTATGCGCTCACTTGAGATGTTTGTGGGAAAGGTTAAAACTGACAATGGTTAAAGTGATAAACCCTCTCAAAACCCCTTCGCCATTATACCCTTTTGCTTCTTTTTTCTCTCTCTCACTCCATGTATCAGTGTCCTTTTGGAGCTTTAGACGAACAATGATAGGTCCCTCTCATCATAATGGCATTGTCTGACTGCTTTTGGCCGAGAGAACTGATTCAAAGGACACCGTTGATGGAGACTATTCATCACCATCCGATGATATTTCCAAGACACCAGAAAATAAACCATTTTGTATCTCTGATTTTTCCCTGCCTCCACCTCCAACCTACTCCTATCAATATATATAAAAATTCCCTGCTTCCTAATTTTATTTTTCTTTAACTTTTTTTGCTCGTTTAAGCTTTACCTAGAGTTGTCTCAACGTTTTTTGTCAAGCTAAACAACCCACCATTGCCCTTCTAAGCAACCAAAGCTAGCATCTTTCCTTGGAAAAGTTTTTAAGACCAATCCCAATCCAAAGAGAAATAAGGAACAAATTGACAACCATGTGTAGGTGATAGCAATGCATCCCAAATTAAGAAACGAATAGGTGCTGTCATAAATACCACAACGCAGAAAAGCAATAAATCAGAGTTATACAAGATCATAAAATTTTAGTCAGAGCCCAGAATATCTAGTTAAAGATTTCGTCCGTTTGTTAGTTTGACTGACCCAGACCAAGACCAGAAATAAGTACCCAATTTGGATTCTTTTTTTTTCTTTCATCCTTTCTTTTCACCTCAATAGTTAAACAAGTTATGGTCTTCCTAAAGGAGGTGGCTAGGTTGGACATGGACACAGCCTAACACCGCATCCATTTTTACATGCTAAGAAAAGAAAATGATTTTTTTGGGGTGGTGGGGGTGATGATATTCTTAGGGAGCAGATTATGATCATTTGAATGTAACTGGCGAGGCAGAAAATTTCTATACAGGGTCATGAGGGTCTCATGAGAGTGTGGAACCCATTTTTCGGCAGCCAACCTTGAGAAGAGGGTCTTATCTGTTGTGGGAATCCTGATGATGCTGCAGCAGTTGCTAAATAATGTGGAGGCCCGGATTGCCACTGTTGTTGATCGGCCATTGACAATGAAAGATCACTTCCAATACGGCCTCCAATGCTGCTGCTGGGAAACTACATTTAATAAATAAATATAAATACTCCTATGCATAATAAGATGCTCATAAATAAAACAAATAAATAAATAAATGGGCTGACAACTCGAATACTAAAAATGTGTCTTAATAGCGGGGGCTCGTGTTTCCATATTTTCTGATCTCTCTTTAATGTATGAGCTGAAATAAATTAATTGAAGAGATACCCACATGAAAATTTGGTGGGTGAATGGGAGGAAAATTTTGAAGCATTTGAGACTCTCCTCCGGGAGACCTGTAGGGACCATATCTTTGCATTTCACTGGAGGCTGGAGAATGAAGGTGGGTTTGACTTAGCATCCTCAATGCTTCACTCTCCCCGTGCACATCCCTTCCATGTGTGTCCTTGTTGCCTCTATTACATGGTTTTGGCAGTATATTCACCAGCTGAACCAAAAATTAGTACACAAATAAAACCGAACAATATTATATTAGAACACTTAAAAGGAATCCACAAACCACCAAAATCTATATATAATAACAACTATCAACCAACCTTTGGCTTGCTTGGCCCATTTCGCCAATTAGATTCAGACGGGAGGTGTTGATCATGATTTGCAGCATTTGTGGCATGATTCCCCAACCCTTGATTATTGCCAGCCTTTGAACTTGAATTTCCCAAACTTAAATCCAGATTGTGATCTGCACCGTTACCTGTGGATTCTGCACCTTCATATATATACATGTGGATTAATTAATTAATAAAAGATAAACACCATTTTTGAAAAAATAAAGCTAAAATAATTCCATTACTTACCGGAATTAAGCTCATTCTCATAGATGCTGGGATCAAAATTGGTTACTGCCTCTTTGCCATTGCATTTGATGGCTGCTTTGTCATAAGCCCTATAGTAAAATGGGTATTAATTAAAACCCTAATGATGATTAATAGTTTAATGTTCTTAGCTAGAGATATGCAATCTAGTAAATGGAAGGAAGAAAGCAAAACAAGATAGTTTACTTTGCAGCTTCAATCTCGGTGTCGAAGAGACCCAAATAAACGTACCTAATGAATCAAATCAAATGAGTTAATCTTAGTCAGGACAAAGATAAGAAGTTTAGATTCTTTAGCATGAACAATGAGAATATCTAAATAAAAGAGAAAAAAGGAAAGAAAAGAAGACATACTTTTTCCCTAAAAATTGACCCATTCGAGCTTCCCATCTTCCACACTTGTGCAAAGTTACACCTCTATACTTGGAGCTTCCCCTCGGAAATCCAGTGCTTTGTCGGCGAAGCACGTGAACGAACTCTTCCTTGGTAAGATTGCTCATCTATTAACATCACATACAACCAACCAAATCACGAGAATAATTCGAGATAGAAGAAATAACAGTAACCGCAGAAGATAAGGTGTATTCTATGAGAATGACTACTGTTCGAGATAAGATAGAGACATGGATGAATCCTTTTGTATGGAATAAAATAAAATTTGTAAACGGACCACCTGCTTCAAGTCGTCTTCATAATCTTCAATATTGAAGTTTATGTCGGCCTCCACTCCTCGGAACTTGATGGCGGCACGATCATAGGCACTGCAAAGAGAGACGAAATAGAGGTTTTTCTTTGAGGCTCACATATTCCACAACGAAATGTGATTTATATTTGATTCGGTTCAAGGCATAGAAAAAGTTATATTACAAGCTTAGTAAACTAGAGGAGGGGGCAAGGGCTCACCGAGCAGCCGCATGTGCTGTGTCAAATCCACCTAGACAAATTTACCCAGACAAAACCATCAAGTCAGTCACCACAATAAAATTTCCCCACACATACACAACACAACACACTCACTCTTGTCTCTACCACATCATAGCCGAGACAAAAAACACAAAAGAAGAAAAAAAAAACGGTTTTAGCCGCTTAAAACAAGATTTAGGGAAAATAACTGCCACACTTCACACACACAATCATTGTTATCGTTATGCTTACCTAGATACACTTGTTTTCCACAATCCCTGCAATACCACGGACACAAACAGAACCGATAAGAATCAAATTTTGATGGTGAGAAAACTCCAATTTTTTAGACCTTCAGGTACACATTATTTTTCTTATGAAATGGAAAGCACTAACCATATATGAGACTCCCACCGACCCGTTCTTCTGTAAAAGGTGACTCCTCTATACTGAGAACTCCTTGACCTCGGTCCTCGGCGACTCTTCTTCATAGGCTGAGAAACTTCAACTGACTTTCCAGCACCAAGTGCTTCTGATTGGCAAAATTTTACACCCACCCAGTGAGCCCGAGGAAAGGTGGAGCTTCCACCACCCGATGCAACCGCCACGTCAGCCTCTTCCACCGGAAAAAACTGTCTTGTCACAGGTGGGTGGTCACTGTCCATGGACTCATAATCTTGGGTCACAGAGAACCCGAAAATCTTGCTGCTTCGTTTCTTCATGCTTTTTCTGCCACCTTCTTCGTCTTCCTCCTCGTCCTCCTCCTCTTCTTCTGATCCGTCCTCGATTACCACAGCTGAAGAGCTCGAATTGGAAACAGATCCAACCCTTTTGCCTTTGATGTTCTCATCGTCCCCGTCCATGGAAGTCTTGAGGGAAGAACACCCTTCGGATTCCTCGTCCTTCCTCTGATCGGGTGAGTCATTGAGATCCCACATTCTAACATTAACCAAAACTAGCAACCCAAGTTTGTGCTCCTCACTCTCACATCAAAAGACCAAACCTTTGTCTTGCCCTTCTATTTTAAATTTAATTTGGGGTGGCTAGAGCAGAAGAAATTGAAACTGCGTGCGTGTGTGTGTTATGGGGTGTGTTGTCGCGGTTTGAGAATAAAATAATGGAGATGAGAAAAAGGAGAAGTGGTAGAGGTAGCGAGGTTGGGAATTCAGAGAAGAAAATCAAACCTAGGACGAGTGAAGAGAGAGAGAGAAAGAGGTAGGTGTTGCAAAAATGTAGTAAAGGAGATGTTCAAAGATCTTTGTATTCCCCAACTGCCCAATACAGCATAGACGAGGCCAGTTTGAGCAAGCTTAGACGAAAGCATCTCACCCTCTCCTTAACACCCTTCCTTTCTTCTCTCTCTCTAACCACTTGCTTCTCTCTTTTCTTTTCAATGACTCATAATTTCATTCTCTCTCCATCTCTAGATTGTCCTTTTTCTTGTCATTCGTCACTCTCGAAAAAACAAATATTTCTATTTCTGTTTTCTTTATTATTATTTCCTCTAATTCACCCTCTCTTTCTTTCTTTTTTTTTCATTTTTACTGTTTTTTCTCTATTTATTAGAGAGGGGGTCAGAGAGATAAATAAGTGTTGAGAAAATTGGGAAAGAAAGAACCATCTCTTTCTTAAACAACTTTCCCACGTTAACCAAATCGAAAAGCATCCACGGTGTCTTTCTGGCTCCTAATTACCCAGTAATGGAAATAGACAGCGCAAGGAGTCCTAAAGAAAGATAATTACTCAAAAATAGCTTTTGTTAGCTTCTAATCGCTAACCATTTCGCAAAGCCCCTTCTCCAATCCACGCCTCCAAGCATTTTTTATCTTTTTAGGATTATGACTACGTTTTACCATGTGGAGTGCCACGGGAGGAAAAAAAAGGAAAGTAATTAGAGGTGGTGGGGAGGGGTATTTTGGGGAAGGAGATGGAATATTAAATAATAAGTATTTAATTTGAGAGTTTTGAGCAGAGTGTAGAAGGGAAAGGAGAAAGAGTAAAGAAAGGAAGGGGTGTTTGAGTTTGTGATAGGTTTTGGCATCAGAAAAGGAAATGAGAATAATAGTAGTAAAAGGAAACTCTTTCCAGAAAAGTCCAATCCAAGAGTACGGGAAGAGGGCCACCTTTGCCTCTTTCGTTCTCCAAGCGACCAATGCCCTTCCTACGCTGTACCTTGTATTTATGACCCTATCTTACACTACCTCACTCTCCTCAAACTGCGCGTGTTACCTCTATGTAATCTTTGTTTTTTCCCTTAAAAAAACTAAAATACATTTTATTCAAATAAATACTGCTTTTTATTTTTCAAATTTTAAATTCCTTTTCTTTACCTATCATTTTCATTTTCTCAAACCAAAGTTTTTATTCCTTGTCTGTTTATAAAATGAGTTATCACAGGTAACCACAGATAGATTGAAAGAGATCAAGAGAAGTATGGTATTTATATTGTTTCCATTCTTTCACTTTACAAAAACTTCCATACACACAAGAACATATTTTCAGTGTATGTTAAAAGAAATCTCACAAGTGAACATTTTTTCAGTGTATGTTAAAAACAAATCTCATAAATGGCAAAATCATATTCCCCGGGACTATGATATTAACGAAAATCTATTAGATACACATTGTAGATGTAAAAATGTGTAAATGCATGCATTTTACGTAACAATTTTATGTTAACAAGAATAGTTTCGTAATAGGATGGGAGTGTAACTGTGACAATATTATAAATTTTAATAGATAAAAGTGTAATATTTTCTAATCGAAACATTCTAGTATAATTTTACCCAATATTAAATAAATGATGTAAGGAAAACAAAATTGTGTAAATCTAATATAAAAAAGGTGTATAATTGATTTTTCCTTATAAAATCATAAATATATAGGTTAACTTATAAAAGTCATAGACTATTATTTTCTTTTTGAAGAAATTTAAAGGGTCAAAAACATTTTTAAAATTAATTTTACTTAGTTAATTTCAATCAACAAATATCTAAAAAATTATAAAAAAAATTAAATAAAAAGAAGGATAAAATCTCTCAAAATATCAAAATATTTAACATCGAGTCAATAACATAACAATATTTGATACTATATAGTGTAATAAATTTATGAATTTTTCTCATTTATAATAGGTTAAAATATTAGTAAAATTTTCATTAATTTGCCACAAGCCAACAACACATGATAATTTATTTTTTCTATCTTATATGTTATTCAACTTAATCATTTATAAATAATGTGAGACTTCAATTCATACTAAAACACTAAAAACCCTAAATCCTAGACATTAAAAATATTTTCCTCAAGTACTAGTTTCTTTCATATTGGTAGTCCCTACAACTAAAAACATTTTTAAGCATCAGTATCTCAAGATGAGCCTTACTTTCAGGTGAGTTGAAGACTCACATAAAATAAAAATAAGCAAGTTGAGTAACATATAAATAAAAAATATTTAAAAACTTGTTGTCTTAAGGTATAAAGTGATTATCATTTGCTTATTTGTTAACTATGACTTATTAGTAAAGATCTTCTTATTCTTTCCATCAAATTTCTCAACATATGAAATATCATAAAAAAGTTATTGTAACACTCTTTTAATGAATTTTGAGATTGCTTAAAACTAAAGTAGTCTCGATATTTAGGATATATGAATATAAAATCTCTTGTCTATCTCTTTTACTTATTAAAGGAAAAAAATCTTTTAAAATATCCTTTAAAGAAAAAAAAAAGTTATCAAGTATAAAAAAGTTTTATGTAAAATACAACTCAACACCTTCTTTTGTTTTTTGCATTATAAGTTGTAAAGTTAAGCATTGTAATAAGTGATAAAAGAAAAACATTTGAAATGGAGAGTAAAGGAGTTTATATGACATGATAAAGATGTCAAAATGCAATATAAATGCATTACAAAAGAATATAATCATCTTCAATTATGTCAAAACAATGTACATCATTAATTGTATTTTTATTAAAAATTGAATATAATAAATACTATAAATATATACTTGCCAAAGAAAAATGTGGGATACAATTTGTATTGTCCTTCATGTTGAAATGAAAGCTCATTTTGGAATCGCAGTCTAATCAAGTTTTTTATGTCTATTTGCATATTTTATCCTTTATGCTTAACCAACATCTTAGTGTAGAGTTGTCTCTCTTCACCAATGCCTTTTGTTGATATGGTCATTCAAAGTGAGATTAACACCAATGCCTTTTAATGATATTATCATTCAAAATGAGAGCGAAAGAAGAAGAGAGACCAAAAATAAGAAAGTAATTAAAAATCTTATTTTAATAAATAACATACAAATAAACAAATTTTGAGATATCACAAGCAATATGATCTAAAATATCAATATTTGACAATATATTGTTTAAACATTGCAAAAGCTCAAATATTATTTCCACAACACAAATAGATTACATGTCATCCACACATTACAATAAATTATATATAGTCTAGAGTGTAGATTAGACAAAATAACATTTACACTTTATATCCTAAATGGAACTTAAGTGTTTTTATAACCAAAATTATTATTTCATGTTATTTTTCAAAGCTTTGTATGTTGTTCTTTAAGCATATTTGGAGAAAGAACATGTTCCCAACATTCAAGACAAAATGTTAGATAATAACCATAAAAAGGCTCATGTTAAACATTAGAAAAGCATATACTTTTGCTAGATTTTTAATTAGCTCAACAAGTGAGAGATATTCTATTAATTAAAGACAGATAACCAATGAATACAATCTTGTTTAGTAACCAAGTTAGTAAAATGCATTCAATGTCATTTAATATAATTTTTTTCAATCCTCATCAGAAATATCACCTTAAATATCTCTCTCCATATATCATAATACACACTTAAAAAATACATACATAACTATATATATATATATATATATATATATATATATATATATATATATATATATATATATATATATGTAATACTCAAATTTTGCAAAACTATATACTAATTTCTCTTTGCATACTTTTACTAAAACCCAAATCTCATATTTCATTTTGGTCCTAGCATTTTTTTCTTAGTATATACAAAGTTTTTTTCTTTTTCTTATGTCTATTTATATTATACTATATATACCATTATATTCTATATGAAAATTTTGATGAATTCACTAACCTGAAATGAAAGACTAAGAAAAGGTGTAAAATTTCGAAGATAAAAAGAATTCCGATTTTGGGTCAACTTTACTATTTTAATTAGTATATTCTGAATAAAAGAGCTTTTAGAATAATATTTAATCACTACAGGTATAAAAAGGGAGAGAATTGTAAGCACAAATAACAAAAATGAGTTAAAAATAATTAATAATTAAAAACTAGATGGTTAATTTTAAGGAAAAGTGATTAAACGATTTTCTTACAATCTTAGTATTTTCTGGACTGAATGCTGAAGACTAGTCTTAATCTATATAAAGGATTAATCTCTAGCTTTTAATATAAAATTTTCACTACACTGACTTGGGAATGAATCATGTCTTCCTAGCATTTTTCTTCTTTTTCCCAAGTATAACCCACCACCAGTCCACTATCCCAATTATGGTACATATCAATTTCATGACAGTAAGCATGTACGTGCATGTGTCTCCTTTTCATGAAATGTTATGCGCACCAATATGTTATTACTTGCTCACCAAAACATATGTGGTGGACACACATGATATTCACCTATCCAGAGTACTCACTTGGTTTTCCTCTCTCTCAGATAGAGGACATTTAGTGATATAAGCTTATTCTACCAAACACCAAATACACACCCATTTAGTTTAATTGTTGTAATGAGTATGTATTAGTAAGGTTATTTTGTTAAAAACATAAAATCATTTGTAGGGTAAGTGTGAATTAGTGAAGAAGCCAGAGGAAATAGGGAAGACATAAAAAGAAAGTAAAAATGTATAGAACTGTAAAAATGATTGAAAAATGACGCCTTTTTACTTTCTATGTAAAAATACATAGAAATAAATGGTAACAAATGTAGAAATCGATATTATTGAACATTTGAATCAAAATAATACTAGTAACTTACATCAATATGATAGCTTCAATAATTTTTAATTACAGAACTTATTCGCAAAACTAATCATAAATTAGGTTTAAAAAAATTATATCAATCTAAAATGATTTGATATTCCATTTTGTATTTATCAAAATTAATGTAAATATATTTTTTAAAATATATAAAAATATATGAACTATTATATTACCGTATTTTTTTATTATATATATATATAACAATTTTCATATTTTCTACTGTCACTCCCAATCGTTTTTCAAATAACCCAATGGGAAACTACCCTAAGTAGAATGCATAACAATTTCAAGCCAGCAAGAATGTAAATTTACATAATTATATATAAATATCTTTTCCCATATTTATTTATTATTTTCATGGATAATCATATATAATTATTGATTAATTTTTGTATACTTTTAAATGAATTAATGAATTCTAAATTATGTTACCCTATAAACACATGTTCAATAATGTGATTTTTCTTAACCAAATAATTCAGACATAATTTTCAAGACTAATTTTATTTAAGATTGTTAGGAAGCAGTTAAATTAAATGGAGAATAAAAATATATTTAGAAGGTTATAAATAGTTTTAAACATATTTATTTATTATTTATTATATATTTTTATCTTTCTAAAATTTTAAAATTTTGTCTTCTCTTTATCTTATGGACCTAACTCTTCATCTTTTTAATGCTTAAACTACATTTGAAAAAGATTTTCCTTTCTTGTCCAAGAAGGAAGACAAATTCTTGTCCAAGTATAATTACATTTTTTTCATGAATGTGGTAAATAATTTTTATTTCGAAAAGGTATATATTAAAAAATAAGTGAGCCTTCTTTCTATATTTCATCATTGTCCTTATACGTATGAGAAATACCGTTGAAAGTTTATTAGTTTTTGTGCACATTCCCATTGAACCTTTCTTATACAGAAATACTTCACTTGTATTAAATATAATATCCCATGTGCTCTTTGGATTGTGTATTAATTCTGCCTTCTCGCACAAATAACATATAATTAATTTATGTTTTTATTTTAAACAAAATTCTATAACTGCTACAAAAACTTCTGAATTTCTAAAACATCCGATAAATAAAAATTAAAACATAAGTTTTGAGAATGGGTTCTAACAAATCTGTCTTATTAATGTGAACATCGTCGTTGGCTACCAATTGCGCAAGACTCTAAAAAAAAATTATATTCTTAGAAGCATTTTTTCTTTATTTTAATTTAAATGACTAAGTTGTAATATATTTATCGTATGATATATTGTTTAATGTTAATTCCATTATGTCCATTCTTATTTAAAAATTAATTTATTCTTGTACATTATTTGAGGAGATAGAATAGAAGAAAAAATGACATTAGATAAAATAAAGAAATTTAAATAATTTTTTTAACAAGTAAAAGAAAAAAAATATCTTAGTCAATGACATATTTTTTACTTTCCAATCATGAAAATTTCAATGAAAAACAAATTTAAATATGTATAGTTAGATCTTGTTAAATTTGGTTAGTGAAATCTCACTTCAATAAGTTAACATTTCAAGGAAGTCTTGAATAAATAGTGTCTTAATTCAAAATGTTCACTATCCATTAAAAAAAAGTTGTTATTAACCACTTGGACCTATGAACTTACCTCAACACCACATGGTACAGAGGAAAAAGGAAAACATACATTAATATTCTAATTAGAAGCAATAAAGACTTTTGAGTATAACAAAATGAAATAATAAATTTTGTTTGTTTATTTATTTGTTTATTAATTATGATAACTTAAAAGATGTAAAAACATGAAATTTAATTATATTATACTTTTTATTTAAGAAAAGTATTTTTATTTTTCCCTTATTTAAATAAATTCGAGGTTATTTATTTGATCTTTTAATTTCTTTTATTAGTCCAGGAAAGTGATCTTAGTCTGGCAAAGTGATCATTAATGATCATTATAAGAAAAAAATTATTTAAATAATAATTTTAGCTATCAAATAAAATAGTTATTAATTATAACTAAAATAAATTTTAAATAAAATTTTAATGGCTAAATAACTACACAATAATAATTAAATTTAGTGATCAATTAAGTAAAGATAATTAATATCTAATACTAACTACTAAGGTTTTAACCATTTATATTATTAAATTCTAAAGTCTCTAATTAAATAATTAAATTAGTGACTAATTTTATTATTTTAAAGATCAATAAATTAATTTTTAAAATTAATTTTTTCTTGTAGCTGATAATATAGTAAACTGATGTTTGCTGATAAAGTTAAATTATAAAGTTATTCGGGTACATCTTTAATAAAGATAAATTCGAGTTTAGTATTTTTTTTAATTTTATCTCAAATTGGAAAATATAATAAGATATATGAGATAAATGTAAAAGACAATAATATACATCCATCTTCTAAAGACATGTTAATTTTATATACGTATATACATATATATGTTTTGTTTATACTTTTTATTGTATTATTTTATATATTTTTTCTTTCTAAGGATAGATGATGTATACATAACCATTTTAAAAGTAGATGAATCGTTTATCAAATGAGGAGAACCAACCAAAATGTAAATGAGGAGAACCAACCAAGTTGACTGGTAAAAAGAAGTCTTGTACAATTAGCACTAAACCAATTCAAATAACATAAGATATAAATAGACAAGTAAAGAATGAAACATATTATTGATTATATTTATGTTTGGAAGAATTCTAGGAGGAAAATTAGAGAGATCTCAAAAGAAGGAGACAAGAGTCAATTCATATAAAGAAATGACGTCAATTTAAAAATTTTAACGTATTAGATTTGTGAGTCTTTTTTCTTATACGTTGTTCAACTTTATCATTCCTACTCAATGTGAGACTTAGACTCACACATTGATACCTTCAACATTTTAGACACTTATTTTAAATTTACTTATTATTATTTCATCTGCACAAATAAAAACAAATAAATTGATATTTTTTCCTAAATGGAATATAAACAAATATTTAATGTAAATAAAATTTAACTAATTTAATGTCATTTAATATATAAAATTAAAAAGGTTATTCACTTGCTGGGTAATGAGAGGGCAAAATCAGGAAGTTTTTACAAGAAAGGGAATCGAGTCAAACCCATATAAGAGAACGACACCATCTTCAACCCAAAATCTTAAGTTTGTGTGTTTTCTTACTTATATGTACCTCAACTTTATCATTCTTATAGCTCAACTTTCTCATTCTTATTCAATGTAGAACTTAAACTCACACATGAATATCCCAACATTTTAGACACTTATTTTTAATTTACTTATTATTATTTCATCTGTGCAAATAAAAACAAATAAATTGATATTCTTTCCTAAATCGAATATAAACAAATATCTAAATCTAGTTAAATGAAATGTAAATAAAATTTAACTAATTTAATATTATTTAATATAATAAAATTAAAAAGGTTATTTTTTTAATCGTAATATTTATGCAAATTATTTATCTTGGAAAACAATAATCAACATCATCATCCACTCACTCTCAAATCTAGAAAAACGCTTTCAAGTTAATTAATCTCCAACAAGATGTAATTAAATATAAATTAAACTCCAGTAACAAATTTAAGATTCTAATTATCATACAGTAGCTGGGTAAACCAATTCTATACTATCAATTAATAAAAAAAAAACATCATTGCTATGAATAATTAGTATAAAAATTAAAAATTTATTATATATATATATGTGATATAGTGTTATTGAAAGTAATATAAAATATTTTATGCCATGAATGGATAACATATTTTTTTCCAAGTGGCTGTTAATGCATAGTTTATTTTCTTTAATTTTAATTAATATAAATTTTTTAGTTTTACTTATATTTAATAAAAAATATAATTATTTAAATTTATTAAATGAAATTGAAAATTTATCAATTAAAGGGTTGATTATTTTTTTAATTTTATTATCTATTTATTTTATTTAGTCTATCTATTCATAAAAGATTCAATTAAGTTTCTAAATTTTAAAATGTATTAATATAAATTAAAATTAGTGCAAATAATTATATAAATTATTATTATTAATTTTTATAAATTATATCATGCATAAATTAAAATTATTAATATTTATTGTTGATTATTTTGTTGTTATTTAAATAAAAAGTAGTTACATTATTATATTTGAAAAATTGTGAAACTTAAGTAGACTTTTTATTAATAATGAAAATAAATAAAAAATAATTAGTTACTTAAAAATGAACTAACCTAGGTTTAATAAAAAAATAATCTAAAACTAAATGCAAGAAAAAGTGTGTGTGTGTACACAACGCATCTTTCCATCTATCTCCGAACTAATTTTCTTTGTACTTTGTAATCGAAGTGGGGGGAGCACACTGTGTCTGTATTTCTTCTATCTCTCATTCAACAGGGTGCACGAACACTAGTCTTTTGTGATAAGTTTCTTTTAAATAAATTTATCTCTTTACTAATTGGATGAGTATTCCCTTTAAAAGATATATGTAAATTATTTGTATATCTGTATACATTTATGAATATTCATAAATAATTTTTTATTTTAAATAAGATTATTTAAAAATTACCTTTGAAAATATAAATTCAAATATAATATTTATCTTAAAATATAATCCCAATAAAAATTATCATGTAAAATATTATTACAAATAATTTAAACTTTCTTAAAACTAAATTAAAATAAATAATACTGTCAAATATAAATTTAAATAAAGTTAACCACTTTAAAAATAAAGATAATCTCATATGTTGAAATAAAAACATAAATATATAAAATCAAAATTTAAATAACTTTCTGAATGTTAATATTTTTTTAATAAATTTACTTTCGTGACATAATTCTAAAAGATCACTAATATTTTGTATGCATATAGACCAGGACTCGCTCTACTAATAAATGAGTAATTAAAATACATATATATTATCTATGAATATCTATTAAAAATATTTGTTTTATATTTGTATTTTTATAGAAATCCTATCTATACATGTTATAATCAGTCATCAATTAAATATTTAATTTTTGTATATCTTATAACTTAAAGAGACATGATATATCAAAAACAAAATGTTAAATAATTTAGATCACTTGTGTCATAATACAAAAATAACTTAAAAAATAAGTAAATGACATAACCCTGGACTTCCCAATAACTAAAATAGATATTAAGTAATAAATACTATTTTGACCAATGAATAGGCTTAAATCTCCATGTAAAGACAGTGAATGTTTGGATTCAAAATTCCTCTAAATTTAGGACTGAAACATTTTGAGACCATCATAAAATGTAATGAAAGACTGTTGAGCACTTTCATTTTAAACTCTTACTACAAGGTTGAGAACACCTTCTAAAACTACTTACTCTCGTCTCAAAATTCTCTTGGATTTTTCGATCTTTGTCTTTGTAGTTTCAGTCTCAGTTATATAATTTTGATCTTGATCTTCGTAGTTTTGGTCTAAATCTCTGTAATCTCAATGTCAGTCTTCACAATCTCAATCTGAGCTTATGTGATTTCAGCTCCAGATCCATCCAATGATACTCCCACGTTCAAGTTATGGTTTTTTCAGACAAGATTCAGGAAAAACTAAATTTCATGGACGTGTACATGCATAGAATTTTGGAGAGGACCCAAGTATTCTCATTGAAGCCTACTTGAGTGTAATGTGGTTGCTAAAGTCACTTGCTGGTATGTTACTGTTAATGAACTCAAGAATATGTCATTCAACTCTTCCTTCACCCTTTTTCCATTTCTTATTTCACCTCTTTAGATTATCTTCCTCGTCACCTACTATGTCTAAACTCCACCAAGCACCACAAAGCCACATTGTGGGCAACAACCTCATGTTATGGTGCATGGAAAGTTTACCATGTGCTTCACCGCATCCAGCCAAATTGGAACATCAACAACTCAATCCACTACATCCAATGCGATATCTCCGACCAAAACCACGTTGAATCGAACATTTCATATTTAACCAACATCGCTCACGTCATGTCTTCTAGGTTTGCTGGACCGACAAGCCCGGGGAGGCCCAAAACTACCAAGTCAACAACGCCATGTTGAGGAATGTTCCACTCGCCGTCATCCCAAACGCTTCCGATCTCCGCCACGTGTTACTTCAAACAGGCTGCAGAGAGTACCTAGGACCCTTCGAAGTTCGAACTGATCGGAAAAGTCGAGGCCCGGGACCCACCCTTGACGGAGAACATGCCACGACTTGACGTGCTGAGTTCTTATTACACCCAGGAAGATATCCTGTTCGACGAGGTTTGAAAAAGCAAGGGGTTTTCTCCTTGTAGCTTCATGAACTTGGGACCCTCTCTCTATTCACACGTTGTCCTAAAAAACTGATTAGGAATTTTTAGAAGTTAGAAAGAGAGAAACATGCATGCAGTAAAACCGTTAATAATTATATATAGTAAATAGTAGCATTTCTGTGAAAACAAATTAGATTAAATTTCACATTGTAATCTATACTATTGGATTTTAGAATTACTAATAAATACTCAATTAATTATAGACAGTTTAGTCACGTGAAAATGATACTACTGCCCTTAATTCAACATTCAATAAATGAATTAGTGCTAATTAAGTAATCTTTATTTTTCAATCAATACAAAATACCATTTATGTGGAAGCTCTTACGAATTTGATTTACGGAAATGCTATTTTGACAACCTAACATTGAATCATTCTCGACAACTGTGATGTTTTAAAATTGACATTTTTAAATTTTTCTTTCGAGGCGATGCAAAGAATTGATATTTTGAAATTTCTTTTCTTTCAAGGTTATTTTCATAAATTTATATTTTGAAATGTGTGAAAGAGACTTGAGAGAAGGCACGATTAGGATTTGTGTGAGGATTTTGAAATGTATGAAAGGGACTTTAGGTAAGATAGAACGCACGACTAGGGTTTATGTAAGGATTTTGAAATGTGTGAAAAGGACTTCAGGGAAGAAAGAAGACGTGATTAGGGTTTGTGTGAGGAGTGCTTACAAACCCAAGAGGGTTGAAGGAGAAGAATGAGTGTAGAAATCACACTCCACACAGGTAAGCCTCTTGTTACTGAAAAATCGTTTCACACTAGAAGTATTGAAGGAGACGAGCCCTCACCAATTCAAGGATAAACAACTAAACTGGAAGGACTGAAGGAGAAGGAGAGGATTAAGTGTAGAAATCGTGTCCTATACCAGAAGTATTCAAGGAGACGAGCCCACATTGAAAGGGTTGAAAGAGAAAAGGAGCGAGATCAATGAAGGTGGGAAGAAAGGCAAGGGAAGAAGAAACATGGAATGGTGAAATAGTGAAAGAGGATTCCTTGATATTATCGTCATCAGATTTGGTAAGGTTTAGGATTTGTAATGTTAAAGTTTTGTTATTGATTTAGGGTTTTGTTTGAGAAATTTGAGTGAAAGGGGATTTCTTGGCATTATCGTCATTGAATCTGGTAGGGTTAAGGATTTATTATGTTAAAGTTTTGTTATTGATTTAGTTTTTTTTTTTTTTAGAAATTTGAGTTTTGTTTGTATTTCATAGTATCACCCTTTTTCTCACCTTCTTCAAATGTATACCAAAGATTCTATTTTGTTTGTTTAGAGTAGATCATCTAGTTTGTTTAAATAAAGTATACAGTTTACTATAAACAAATAAAATAGATTGTCTAGTATAAACAAACACACTATATTGTCTTGTGTGCTTTGTTACACTACAATGTCTAGTACGTTTGTTTACACTAAACGGTCTAGCGTGCTTGTTTACACTAAACAATCTACTTTATTTGTTTATGATAGATTGTCTAGTTTGTTTGGAACAAATAAATTAGATGGTCTACTATAAAAATATATAATAAATTGTATATTGTAAGCAATCACACTAGATACTCTAGTGTAAAGTAGTATATTAGACGTTGAAGTGTAAACAAACATACTAGATCTTTTAGTATAACGAAGAACACTAGATGGTAAAAAATATTAAAAAAAAACATACAATATTGCATTTGTGCGAAACATATTCATTATGAACGAATTTCAAATGTACAACCTAATCAAAGTGATGCAAATTTCGTTACTTGTAAGTAAATTTGCATTGTGTGTTATATTTTTCCTGTTGACATTATGGTCTTGCATGAGGGGAAACTTAACAAAAGTATTATTTTCAGTTGTGACCCAATTGAGTTGTCATGAATTTGTCAAACTTGTACTTGCAAGACAAAACTATATTGGTTATTATCCCTAATATTTCATTGTATTATCAGGATTTTTAGTAATTTATTTGTTGAAATCATTCCATATTTATTGTTAAGAACTTCATGATGAAAATATACATTCACTATTGGTTGGGAGAAGGACAATAAAGTAGAGATAAGACAAATTGGGAGTTATACATTTATTTTGTCACATATGGATGACCTCACCTTCCATTTCTATACTTGATGATATTGGTTGTCATGTATTAAATATACATTTATAGTTTTTTTAGGATATAATGACAAGTGATGAAAGTGAAGACCATGAATTAGCTATGGAGAACAAGGTTGAATTCATAATTTCATTTCTTTTATTAGGACACATAAGGATATGTTTGTTTTGTTTCTGACAACTTGAGTTATTGATTGTTATACACAGTGCAATATTCTAAGCGACTATGGTATTAGAGAAAGAAGGAAAAAAATTACAAGAAAACTAAAACAACAAGTTAGTCAAAATAAATATAATATATACAGAAAAATAAAATAAATAGAGAAAAAAATAAAAGGGTTAACAACAAATTAAAAATAAAAACAAGTCTATTATACAAAAATAAAAATACAAAAAAATATATACAAAATAAAAATATGAAATAAAAAAATGAGTCTAATAAAAAAAATTAAAAAATTTCAAAAAAATGAGAAATTTAAAATTCTAAGAAAACAAAAAATAAAAATGGGTCTAACAAAATTATAAAAGTAATGTATTGGAATACAAGTCCCCGACAACGACGTCAAAAACTTGTTAACACTTTTTGCATTCAATGACAAGTGCACCACTCGCTCATGTAGCAAGTGATAAATATATCGTTCTCTCCCAAGGAAGTTATGCAATACACAATAATAAATAAAATTATAATAAAATTAGACCAAAAAACAATTTCATAGTTTAATTGGTTTATGCAAGAAAATAAATTAAATATTTTTATAATTTTATGTCAAATATAAGATGGCATAACAGGGTTAAGGATCAATGATATGAATAATATGACTTCACCGTACCCCACTCTCATGCATAAAAACAATTACCTTCTTTTCCTAACTAATGTTAACCCACAGTAATACCCAAACCCTAATTCCTCAAGTGAGTGAGCCTAAGTTTCCCTATCAACTGTCAATTCTTTGATTAGTTTTATAGAAAAGACTTGCAAATGCCACAAGGGTTTAAAACAACAAATGAATCATGTTGTATTCCTAAATACAGGTTTTCATTAGGTATTCAAATTCAAATCCTAATCCTAATTACACTAACAATATTTTCTAATACTTGTAGAATCAAAGTATCAAGTTATGAATCAACACAATAAGTATTAAGCGTAAAATTGAAATATTGACATTGAAAGAAAAAGGCATATATAGACATACAAAATTGATTATATGAGAGTTTGGTAAGTTACATCTAACCCTAACAACAATGGGTTTAGTTTCTTACGAAGATGAGAACCTTAAATATACAAGATTAATAGTAGAAGAAGATTACACCAAAAATCCTAAAGTTGTCGTTCAAGACTAACTCTTTTTCTCACATGGCTCTGTGTGTCTAAACCCTAACACAGACACCCAATAAATAGCTTTTTGGAACGACGTTCACACCTGACTCAACTTAAGTGGCGTCGGGATCAACTCATCCAGCAGTGCCCAAATCCAACTCGCGCCCGACGCAACTTCCGTGGCACCAGACATGACTGCATTGAATTATCTTCTCTTATATGCATTCCTTTATGGGTCTTCTATCCTTTGTCTTCCTTCATGGGTCTTTTGTGTATCCTATTTCATGGACTTCAATCTTTTTCTCTAAATCTAGTATTTTTTTTGTTCTCTTTTTAATCAAAACAAGGGAAATTAGAGCAATTTACCATTCTCAGACATAAGTAATAAATTATTAATAAAATGAAGAAATAAGCAAGGTTCAAGCTTAAAAAGAGTTAATTTGCTGATAAATAGGGTTCAAAATATGCTAAAAATAATTGTTATCACCCAGGTTTTTAATGGATTGTATATGTTTATATCCAATTTATGTCAATGTAGACAACAAATCTTGTGTACAATACAATGGTTTAATGTTATTTATGGAGTGTAATAAAATTAAGTGTCAACTTCATTTGTTATTTGGTCGTGTTTGAGTAAGTATACAAGTGAGTTACATCTTGTGCTTTAATATGACAAAGGTATTGAACATTGGTGTATTTTTCCAAAAAAAATTAGCATTTCACATGCCAAGGTATTGCAAGAAAAGAATTTAACAATCAATATTGGGAGGTTCACAAATTAGTCATTTTTAGGTTAAAGAAGATCTTGTCCTCCAACATAGTGAAATAAACACAAAATAAATGAAGACTTTATAGAATAACTCTTCCAATTAAGATGACTTAAGTAACATCTTCAACAATATTTATGGAGATAACAACTCAATGAATCAACTATCAGCCTTATAGAAATTATAATAATCTTTTTTATTCAAATTAGTACTAAAATATGATTACTTATACGTTTACACAAGAGTTTTCTAATCTCAAAACCTCACATTTTTGTGTGTGTGGTTGAATGGGTGGGGATGGGGGATGTGGGTTCGTGCGAGAGTGTGGGTGTGGTTGGGTGTGTGTGGATACGTGTGTATATGTATGTGCATGTGTTTATAGCCAATATAGATACATAAACATAAAAAAAGAATGAAAGAGAGATATGAACAAAAATTAAAGAACATATAAAAAAAATAGAACAATAAAGAATGCCAAAAAGAAAAAATGACATAAAAATAATAAAAGAAATAAGAAGAATGAAATAGAAATAGGGATGAAAATTATAAAAAAAATAGAAAAGAGCATAATAAAATAAAAATAAAGAAAGAAACTTAAATATTTAATTTTTAGTACTATAAATTGAATGACTAGGATATTACTTGAATCTTTAAGGATAAAAGAATGGAAGAAAAAACGAAAGGAAAAGAAAAAAAAAAAAGGAGGAAAAAAAAAAAAAAAAAAAAAAAGGGAAAAAAAAAAAAAAAAAAAAAAAAAAAAAAAAAAGGAAAAAAAAAAAAAAAAAAA
>Ga0209489_102392_pt1 | contig 38303 bp, 27 predicted proteins | sample SiratrowhiteBW_FD_187527 | JGI IMG/M metagenome (GOLD analysis project Ga0209489, IMG submission 187527) | Root nodule microbial communities of legume samples collected from California, USA - Siratro white BW (SPAdes) (version 2) | ecosystem: Host-associated > Plants > Roots > Nodule | place...
CCCCGTAGAAATCAGAACCCTGCAAATTGATCCACTGCTCCCCGCAGCCTCCAATCAATTTCAGCAGAAACCCCAGGCTAACACCTATAGCCCAGACCAGTCAATTTCTACTCCCCGTAGAAATCAGAACCCTACAAATTGATCTACTGCTCCCTACAGATTCCAATCAATTTCAGCAGAAAACACAGGCTTACTTCTAAAGCCCAAACCAGTATAATTGTTCAATGAATTTCACAAAATTACAATGAAAACACCTTAAATCTTGATTCAAACAGGATCAAGAAGGGTTTAGAAAAACTCCCTGATTGGCGCAGAAAGAAAGGCTTGTACACAGTCTTGAAGAAACCCAGTAGCACACTTTAGTCAGAATTGATTCTTCAAGTAAAAGCCCTCTTTTGATTATTATGAAAACAGCTGAAACTCTCACAGTATTTCTCACAGAATGTATTTCAAAATGATTGTGATTTTTCAGAAATGTATCTCTCTTCTTTCTTTTCTCTGTTCTCTTTCTTTTTCTTGTTTCTTGTTTTTCGCACTTAAAAAACCCACTGTTTTATAGTAGAAGAGCTCAAACCAGATTTTCAGAAAAACAGTTAATTTAGTTAAGCTCGGGCACGAATAAATTGATTCGGCTTAACCTGAAATCAGTTTGTAAATAGTTCAGTACTTTGTTTTCCAAAAACTGTTAATTCAATTATGCTCAGACACGAATAAATTGATTCAGCTTAACTTGAAATCAGTTCATAATAGTTCAGTACCTTATTTTCCAAAACTGTTTTAACTATCTTATTTTCCAAAACTGTTTTTAACTGAAGTTAAAACCTTTTTATGGTTTGATTTAAATCATTTAACCCATGTGCTAATGAATTTCTCCTTAGATGTGCATAGGTTCTCTTTCACGGCCAATCATACTTACTCACACTAAGACACAGCCTAGAACAGATTTCCACTTGCTTGCTTTGGCTTGCTGGTCATGTCTTACATGGCTTCATCAAATCCTTAAGTATTGTGAGAATACTAACAGGCTAAGTCAAAGAAACATGGGTATAAAGGAGTATAGGCAAAAGATGGAACTATATATGACGAGGGCAGGAATTAGGGAGGATGAGACTGTAACTGTGGTAAGATTCATGAGTGATTTAAGCCTTGAGATAAGATAAAGGTAGAACTTCTTCCCTATAAGGATTTCCATAACTTGGTCCAAATTTCTATAGAAATTGAACAACAAATCTTGAGAAAAGGACCAAGAAGAAGTTCTTACCCTATTTCATATCCCAAGGAAAATCTTAAGAGGGAGGGAAAATTTGTGATAGAAAAACCAAAAGAAAACCTTTCTAAAGCCATAGTTCAAGAAAATTTCAAGAAAAGAGATGAAAACATAGCATCCAATCGCACTAGTGACATTAAATGCTTTAAGTGTTTGGGTTGTGGTCATGTTAAATCGCAATGTCCTTCCTTGAGGACTATAATAATGAAGGCCCAATATGTGTATAGTAGTGAGGAAGAAATAAATGAGGAAAGCACTAGTGACGATTTTGATTGTGAGAGTAGGGAGGATGCATAAGCCTATGAGGAAGAATTATTGACGATTAGAAGAATCGTAACAACCAACCTAGCCCACAACCCGAGTCACAAAGAGAGAATATTTTTGATACTCGTTGTAAAGTTTCTGAAAACATATGTTCTCTCATCATTGACAGTGGATAGTTTTGTAATTGTTGTAGTGCTAGGTTAGTTGATAAATTGAACTTATCCGTGATCCCTCACCCTAAACCTTGTAAGTTATATTTGATTAATGGTGAGGGATATAACTGTTAAAGAACAAGTGAAAGTCAAACTTTCAGTAGTAACTATGTTGATGATGTTTTACTGATTTAGTAACTATGGAGGCTTGTCATGTTTTGCTGGGGAGACCATGGCAATTTGATAAGAAAACTATCCATGATGGTCTCACCAACAAAAGTGCTTTCATCTAGAATCAAAAGAAGTTTGTACTTCAACCACTTTCACCTTTCCAGGATTTAGAGGATCAAGTCCAGATGAAAAAATCAAGAAAAATAGGAAAATAAAATTTAAAATAATAGTGTTCCAAGAGCCATGTACCTTTGTTCTACTTTCGATCAAGCGTACATTAACCTTGGAAGACAGTTTTTGTTGAGTTATTTTCTTCTCTAATTTTATATGGATATAATTTACCGTCTATAGTAGATCAATCTGTACAAAGTTGTTGACAATGGACAAGAAGAATTTTAAGTTTAGACAACTTCACAAGGAAGAAATATGGAAATATAAAAAGGAGAAATATGTATTTAGGGCTGAGTTAGACAATGACGGAAAACCCTCACTTATAGAAAAACCTTGTGATGTGTTGCTTGTAATTGAACAACAAGATCAAAATATTAAACAACTTCATAGGGAACAAACAAAGAAAAATACAATAAAAATTGAAAGTGTTTCTTGGGCCAGAAGTCTTTCTCCATCATTTGGTAAGGAGTACTTTGACCTTAGGAGTTTAATTCTTGAAAATTTTACTTTCATTCTTAAATGTTTTGTATATATGTCATATGTTTTACTATTTTCATGTTTTTACAAAATGGTGTTTAACCTCAAAAGGTAACATGAATAAACAAATAATAATAAAGCTTTTGTCTGTAACACATTGCAAGATCTGAGAACAGATCCCTTTCAAGAGGGAGGGGATGATGGAATATGCCTAGTGACATTAATCAAAGAATAAAAGGGACAAAGAGCCAGAGGATGAATAAAGAGCTTTCCAAAAGATTTGGCCCATCTCAGCTTGTTTGAGTTTTCATTCTGCTACTCGGGCCCAAATGCAAACTTGGAGAAATCACTTTGGAGAAAATAGAGCATGAATGATAAGTCCTCTAAATTGTATAAATGGTTTAGAATAGTTTAGAATAATTTGGGCCTTGTATTTGGGCCAAGTAGAGTAGATTTGGGCTTTGTAATGTTTAGACCATGTAGTGTAAGTGTTGGGCATTGAAGCCCATAAATAATGTTAGGCGTGATCAAGGAGTCCAAGTTAGGATATGGAAGGCCTATAAATAATGTTAGGTGTGATCAAGGAGTCCAAGTTAGGGTATAAGAGAAGCTCTCTCCTTGTTCCACTTGTGACCTTATGAGAGCCTTGGAGTGCAAGCTAGGTTTGAGAAGCTTGTCATAAAAGCTAAAGTTAGAAGCTTGTCATAGAAGTTAGGATTAGAAGCTTGTCATAGAAGCTAGGTTTGGAGAGCTTCTCCTACAAACTTCTTCCTCTCCTTCCTTCTATAAATAAGTTTGTAAACAATGTTAAAATTAGCTTGATTCGCATAATGAAATGCTGCAGAATTTTCAACACTTGTGTTAAGCTCTTCTTTGAGTTCTCTCCTGGAGAAAGACTTAGAGAAACCCCTGGTAGTTGGCCTAACCCCTACCAAGAATTTTACTCCGCCTAGTTCACCATTTCCTTTGCAATATTCTTCTACAAGCTCATCATGTTCTTCATTGCTCATGCCTAGCTCATGAAATTCACTAGGTCTTCTTTGCTTCTGCATCATCCAAAGAGCTTCCTCTCCATTCCAATCGGTGCAAAAGCTTCTCCAAGGCTCATCTTCATCACATGGAGTTCATTGAAGCAAAGCGTCAAGCAAGCTCTCTATCACACAAGATCCACTCTTGCCGCCCTCTTCCATTGATCACTTGACAAGTGTCACATGGTCATTGGTTGTTCTACATCTAGGAATTTTAAATTTGAATTTCCCATTGACTTTTGGCTCCAAGTTAGCTGAATTGGGAGGCTATAAATTCATGTATTCAACCCTTGAAATTTAGCTTGAATGAATATAGTGAAGTGCTTAAAATTTTCCAGCCCACACTTGCTTGAACTCCTCTCTAGGTTAGCCTATCTTGCTTAGCCTAGAATCTTTGAAGAGTGGGCCTAACCTCTCTTCACTTCCTCTCCATTTCTAGATCATTTTCCTCCAATGAAACACCTTGTCTTCCATGCCTAGAGTTGATTCATTTCGCTGCCAATTCTACACCCATTCACAGTTGCAAGTTTCATGCTCAACCATAGCCATGGAGATTCATCATTTGGTATCAAAACCTTTGGTCTTCAAGAGCTAAGTTCTCTATTTTATTTTTCAATTTCCAAGTTGTTCCTAATTCAATTTTCATATCTTGAATGTTTGTCACCATTTGTATATTTTGTATCTTCATTTAGTCGGTTCAATTGCATTATATCTTCTTGAACCATCCAAACTCATATTTGACTGAAAAAAATAGTGGACAATGTAGTTTGAGCGTTGATTTTGAAAAAAATTACTGCAACCACACCAAAATTCAAATTAACTTGAAACCAGCTCCAAAATTTCATAAATCTTGAAGTTTATGTGGTAAAAATTTCAGAGCAAAATGCAAAGTATACTGAGAGCAGTAAATCAAACAAACTGCTGCCAAATTTCACTATAGAATTTTATTTTGGTTTTCTAATCCATTCTAGTACCTTTCTTTAGGAATCCGTTTTTGTGTGCCTACTTTTTCTTGTGTACCTTAATTTCTTGCTTTTCAATTGCTTCTTATTCTTTGAAGTTTGTCACAAAATATTTCTAGAAGATTGGGGCATCTTAGCCTGTTTCGACTTTTAATCAGCTGCTCGGGCCCAAAATCCGAACCTGAAGAAATCACTATGGAGAAAACAAAAAATCAAGGAGAAGTCCCCTAAATTGTATAAATTATTTAGAATAGTTTAGTATTGGGGTTTGTATTTAAGCCAAGTATAATAGAGTTGGGCCTTGTATTTTTAAGAATGTAGTGTATGTGTTGGGCCTTGAGCCCCATAAATAATGTTGGGCATGATCAAGGAGTCTAAGTTAGGGTCTGGGAGAATCTCTCTCCTTGTGCCACTTGTTATCACCTTGTGAGAGTCTTGGAGTGCAACCTAGGTTTGAGTTTATAAGTACCAATTTTGAGTGTTTTTATACACGAGAAAACTTGATTACTTGTGGGTTTAAGTGTTTTTTAAGATAGTAATTAATCCCAATTTGAGAGTTTTTTTATCTAAATTTAGGTTTTGAGTACTGAGTTAAAGGAAATCATTTGATCTCAATTATTGTGAAATTTCAGGTATAAAAGAATGAAGAAAATAAGAGATTGGAAGATTTATGAAGAAAAGAAATAAAAAGTTTAAAATAAAAAATACCCAAGCAAAAAGTCACTTAACCTAGGCCCAAAACGAGTTTAAAAGGGAGAGTTTAGGGTCTCTAAAGGCATCAAGACCTAGAGGACAGAGGCAGACGGCTGGAATTAAGATTCTTTTCTTCTCTTGCAATCTTCCTTTCATTGATTTGTAATGGCTACCATGAGTAGCTAAATTCTTCATCTTTGGGGTTGAATGTAATCTTTTGAACTCATTCGTATTTTGGTGATTTTTATATATAATATTCAGTTTCTACTCAATTGGTATTTTCATCTTATGCTTAATGCTAGATTTTATCTTATCAATAGAGTCTTGATTTTGATTCTTAAATTTAACTGGAAAGTACTTTTGAGTTTCTAACCTAGATGAAAATACTCAATATATTGGAATACTAGGGATAGATTTCAGTATATTGATTGCTTATAACATTTGTTCTTAATGTTGGGTAATTTACTAAATATCTGAAGGATCAGTGTTTAGGAAAGTATCTTATGAATTTCATATCAGAGGAATCAGTGTGAATGATTTTTATATGTGCATCAATGCATGTTTTTATCAAATCCAAAATATGAATGAGGGAGATAGATGAAGTTCAATCCCAGAGTCTTTCTAGATCTTGCAAACTTCTTTTTATAATTGCTATTTATTCTTTAATTGTCTTTATTGTTTATCATTTCAAATTATAATCAAACCATCTTGAAACTTTTTATTTGCTTAGTGAGTCGTGAATTTGAGATTTAATAGCAAAACTGTTGTCTGTAGGATCGACATCCTTACTTTACAAACCTATATTACTTTTAACTCGATACACTTGCCGAAAAAGGTCAACACTTGTCATAGAAGTTAGGGCTAGAAACTTGTCAAAGAAGCTAGGGTTAGAAGCTTGTAATAGAAGCTAGGTTTGGAGAGCTTCTCCTATAAGCTTCGTCCTTTCCTTCTTTGTATAAATAAGAGTGCAAGCAATGTTCAAATTAGCTTGATTGAAGTAATGAAATGCTGTATAATTTTTAGCACTTGTTAAGCTCTTCTTTGAGTTCTCTCCTCTTGAGAAAGACTTAGAGAAACCCTTGGTAGTTTTCATAACCTTTACCAAGAATCCTACTCCACCTAATTCACCATTCCTTGCAAGCTCCTTTCGCAATCTTTATCACTTTTCCATTGTATAGCGCATAGCTCACGGAACTCCATTGTATCTTCACTGCTTCTACATATTCAAGGAGCCTTCCTCATCTATTATATTCAGTGAAAAGCTTCCACAATACTCTTCAGCATCACTTGGAGATCACAAAAGCAAAGGATCAAGGAGGCTCTTCATCATTTGGTATCTAAAGTTATGGACTTCAAGAGACCAATTCTTGAATCCTTCACTATTTTTCAGTTGTTTTCCTGTTGTTCATTGTTGTTTTTAATTGTCTTGAGTTTAATCAGTTTAAATTCCTTGAATCTCCTTGTACCGTAAAAGATCATATGGTTTAGGTGATCTAGAGTGTACTGCAAGCTTTGCATGTTCTTTGAGTCTTTATTCATTTTTCAATTGATTTTTACTATAGTTTTTTGTGCTTAGTTTTGTTTTATAATCTGTATACATGTTGTAAAGTCATGTGTCATTCCATAATGTCATCAATTCCATAGGTATGTGCTAGTAGTTTAGGTGTTTGATCAAATGTGTGAGTGAAAAACTGTTGAACATTAAGTGTTTGATAAAAAAAGCCTAGTAGAAGTCGTGCCTTTCTATGCTTTTTAATTTTTCATTCTTAGGTTCCAACACCTGCTATTAGATCATTAGTGAGTTCTTAAGGGTCTACAATTCCAATATTTCTTTTTTGTTTTGCTCAAATTAATTGAATTCCTTAGGTTTCCATTCCGTGCACATAAATTGTTTATAGAAAGTTCATTGGATTTTGGACATTTTACTAGAGTTGAATTACTATTTCTTTTGACTTGAAATTTTGTGTACTACTGGATCAAGACGTATAAAATGTACTTTTAAAAAAGCGCATTCTAAAACAAAATAGAAAAAAAAATGATAAATGTTAAAAGCCTGAATGTTTGTGACTAAATATTTATGACAAAAGTGAATTTTCGCTCTCTGTAAATGATTTACTGCATCTAATCCAATGACTGTTTTGCACTCAAATTTTGTTTGGCATTAGTAAAACATATTGAGAATCTATGACAAAAATTTTGTGGTTAAATTCACTTTGGATTGATTGTAACAAAATTGCAGAACCAACGATGTTAGAAGCATCAACGCATAGCATCCGAAGTGTGAAAAGTGATACAATACGCTCTCTGTTCCAAAATTGTATGAACGATAATATGATTATTTTTAGTTAAAGTTTTGTGTGGAACTTTAGGGATGTGTTGAGAATTTGAGATAAATATTTCGTGTGAAGATACGTTGTAAATTGGTTGTAATAAATTGATCAAATGCCATTGCCATAATTGGAAAATGCTAGTTTTATATTCTTTTTTTTAAATTTGTTCTAGAACCCTTCCTAGCTAATCCATTTGTGTGTTGTATTTCTATTTAATGCCTTAATTTCTTGCTTGTCAATTCATTGAGTTTGTCATTTGATAATCCAATTGAGTTATGCTCTTTTCAAATTGTGCTTTACCGTTTTTACTTTGTGGCCTCATGGTGAACTAGATCATTGGACAAGGAACTTGGAGTGAGTTGGTAACCTATGTGTTGATGGTTGATTGAGATAAAAATTGTAGAAGAGTTCATAAAGAAGAGCAAGAGCATGTTGTTGGAAATTTAGTGATAAATTTGCAATAATTTGGAGTGAAACACTTGTGAGGAATTTACAAAAAACTTGGAAGGCATAGTGTAGGAATTTAATTTTTAGCAGGGAATTTGATTGTATTTCTTTGAGTTGTAAGTTGCAAAAACAATGTTATTAGTGGATTAGTATTATGCATTAGACAGTGAATGTGTCTCAAAGGTCTTTGGTGCTAATGAGCTTCACCTTAGGGTCATCTAGTTAAATTCCTTTAAGGCTTTGTCGTTTCAAATTCTTTACAATTTTTACTTTTGCATTACTGAATCCTACCCGACTAGAATTTTCTTTGTAATCAACTTTTTAGTGAGTCGCCTTAACTTGTGATTTAGAGTTTTCACTGCAAGAAAGACTTGTGGAGTACATTGGAGTTAGGCTTTGGCTAGGAAACTCTTGGTACTTTAGTTGTCCTAGTGAGGCACCTCACTTTTCTGGGAGTTCCCTTTTATGTGTCACTACAAGGAAAAAGCTATTTAGATACAAATTTTAGCTACCAAATAAAATGGTTGCTAATTGTGACTAAAATAACCATTAAATTAGGTTTTGGTTGCTAAATAACTACAAAATAAAAGTAATAAGTGAATTCAGTGACCAATTAAGCAAGATATTTGGTATCTCAGATTAGCTACTAAGATTTTAGTCACTTGTCCCATTAGATTCTAAATTGGTATCTAATTGAGTTAAAGACTAATTTAGAATCTAATGGTATAAGTGGCTAAAACCTTGGTCTAATAATGTAAGATACCAATTATCTTGACTTAATTGGTCACTAAATTCAATCGTTACTTTTATTTTGTAGTTATTTAGCAACAAAAACCTAATTTAGTGATTATTTTGGCCACAATTATCATTTTATTTGGTAGCTAAAATTTGGTGTCTAAATATCTTTTTTTCTCGTAATGCGTGATCGCAGTCGTTTCATGAGCAAATTAAAAAGAATTCCAGTGTTGATTGCCTAACGTAGTGTTAGACCATCTAACATCAAAGAGATGATAGTATAAATAAGAAAAAGTCAATCCCAAGTCGTCTCCCAACGAATCCAATAGTGAAGAAAGATAGTAATAATAGTAAATTAAAGAGGAAGATTTGAGGATTGTTGTGCCGGAAATTAAAATAGACAATTTAAAAATAATAAAAAAATAGTTTGACTCTCAAGTTCTTTTACAACAAATTCTTCCTTGGTTTTCTTAAGATTATTATCCTTCAATTCTCCTCACAAAGTTGAACTCAATCAAACAAGCGTCAATCAAATTCAACAAAATCTTATTAGCAAAACAATTGTCTACCATATTTTCAATATCTCACCTCATCTCCAAGTGTATACTCAATGAAATGTATATCTCTTATCTATTGACAAAGCATACAAGAAAGTGATTAAGAGTAAGTGAACTAACCAAGAACTCTAATTAAATGAAAACAATTGAATTATCAACAAGTGTTAAAAAACAAACAGTTTTCCAAAATAGATTTAAAAAAGACCAGCAATATGGCACAATTGTTATAAAGAATGTAAAGAACAAAACTTTTGAAAATATATTTGGCTGAGTTCAAGAGGAGGGTGAATTGAACTTTGAAAGATTTTTGTCAATTTAAAACACTGAAAACAGTTTAGTGAATAGAAAACCTTTTCTGAATCTCAATGATAAAAGATTTAAGGTGCAGTGGTGAAATAAATCGATTTTAGGCACGAATAAATCGATTTATTTTGCTGACAGAGAGTAAATTTCAAACAGCACACACACCAATTGAATTTTATGCATCAGAAATGATTCTAAACAATATTATCCAGCAAAAACAATATGAAGCAAATTAAATCACACAATTTTAAAGTAATATATCACACAGATTCAATCACACCAAATTGCACACAAGATAGAATACAAAGAGAAATACTAATACTCAATTTGCAAGTTTATGTAACTAAGATATATCAAAAACAATATCAACCAAGAATGTCAAGTCCAATGCAACTATATCAAACACAGCAGTTTAGCAGAAACAATATAAAGATGATCAATACCAAAGATTCACAATCACTTCAATAGTATCACACCAACACACCAAAGACAGTTTTACAAATCAATACTGAAATACTTATTTTGGATTTCAAAAATTAAGAAGAATTAACACTGCTACTATCAAGATCAGATTGGACAACCACTAAGATTGACAACAAATATTGAAATTCAATTACTACAATAATAACAATTCTGCAATATTATTCAGAATTCAATTGGAACAAATCAGTTGTGATTTGGAATAAAAAACAAAGACACAATCTTTGCAAAAGACTCACAAAACAGATTACAATTTGAGGTTTTAGTATAATATCAAAAACAAATTGCTTTTCAGTTTCAGAGATGTTACAGACCCTTGTGAAGGCAAAGTTATACCCTATTCAAATCTCAAGGAACAGACTCAATTTGCAGTATAGCAATTAAACCAAGTTTGCTCCAGATTATCAAGAATCAATTTTATTACCAATTAATTCCAATGGGCAGCGCAAGAACAGTTTAGAAATGAAAGAGTAAGGTCAAGAACAGTAGAACAAAGTCAGTTATACTGGTTCACCCTTCCTCAAGGGCTACGTCCAGTCTCCTTTGCCCCTCAAGCAAAGAAAGTTTCACTATATCAATTAATTGTTCAAGTTACAATCAATCACACAATTCCTACTCCCTGTAAGAATCAAGAACCCACTAAAATGATCAACTACTCCCTGCAGTCCCCCAATCAATTCAGCAACCACACAAGGCTAAATCCTATAGCCTAAAACAGTACGAACGTTCAAGTGTTTTAAAGAATTACAAACAATCAACGCATATCTTGATACAAAAGGGATCAAGAATGGTTAAGAAAGACTCCCTGATTGACGCGCAGAAGAGGCCTTTGCATAGTCTTGAAGAATTCCAATGGCACAGTGAATTGGTCAAGAGTGATTCTTCAAGAAAAAGCCCCAATTGATTTTGATCAAGAAATTCTCAATTACCCAAAGTGTTTTCCACAGTATTCTCAAGAATTGACTCTCAATTTCTGTAATTCAGACTATGGCGCACGTTAGAAACCTTGCAGTTTTTATAAAGGAAAAACCCCCAATTTTGTTTTTCACAAATCAGTTATTTAAGTTCTGCCAGACACAAATAAATCGATTTCATGAAAACTGGAATCGATTTATTTTTGTCCAGTACAGTGTATTTCAAACCAGTTTGCACCAAGCTTTAGCTAGCTCACTTTGATTAGTTTTTAATCACTCTTAGACCATTGTGCTAGTGGAGTTCTCCTCAATTATGCATAGGTTCTTTTGCCAATCAAACTCTCACTCACTCACACAAGACCAAATCCCAAATCTCCTCCAATTGCTTGCTTGCTTTGTTTGCTTATTTTGTCTTGTTTGGCTTCATCAAATCTTTATTATTGTGAGAGTACTAACAACTTTATTAAACAAAAACCTTAGAATTCATTGTAAAATCACAAGAGAATCAACCAAAAGGAGTTTAGTGTTCCATGATGAAGGCACAAGAGTTATAAAAGAAAATAAAATTAGAGCTTATGTTATGCAACAGTGTATGTCCTTCATGCCTTCTCCAACCTCTATTTATAATCTCATTTTCTTCAAGAAATTAACTTAGATTTAATTTTCAGATATTGTCCTTGCAATTATCAAATGTTTCCTTATGTTCAAAAGATTGATTTTATAAATTTCTTTTTTCCAGTAAAGTTGTAGATTTTTCATCTCCCAATTTATTTCAGATATTTTGTTTCCGGTTCTGTTCCAAATACCAACTCATAATAATTGCAAAATATTTAGAAGAGATTTTCTCTAAATCAATTAAGGATTGCAGATGATGATTTTTGTAGAAAATCTGAAGAATATATTTACAAAAGATTTGATTATATTTAGAACCCATAAAATCTCTACAAATAATTATAAACAAGAAAAGTAAGAGAATATGCTTAAAATCCAAATTTAACCAATAATCTCAATTAAGGTCCAATAAATCCTAATTGAGTAAATCTTATTTAAAACAATGGATTTATTCTCAATTACAGTTTAAGAAAGTCAAGGTTAAACACTCTAAATGTCAATAAAAACATACTCATCAGTGTACTAGACTTGATTTTTCTTAAAGTGAGAATCTATTTTACAGGACTTAAAATGTTTACACATTTTCTTCACCACAATGGCAATGAGTCCAGTGAAAATGCTTCAGATTTGAGAAAAAAACTAAATAAAATTCGGTCTTTGAAAATAAACATTGAGGTACAATTTGTCATTGTAGAGGAGGAACTAAAGACCTTAAGGAAGAAGGATCATAAACAAACATAAAAAACAAGTTCTTCTAAAAGTTTTCATTTTGAGGAAGATGAAAAACCAGATAAAAATAGTTTGAGAGTAGGAGATTACTACCAACCTGATCCTCATGTTCACCATAGAAAAGAAAGAAAAGCTAAAGATGTTAGGGTAAATTTGCCTCACTTTCATGGAAAAGATAATGTGGAGACATTTCTAGATTGGAAGATGAAGGTAGAACAACTTTTTAAGTGTTACCATATAAGTGAGGAGAGGAAAGTACCTTTGGCTACTCTTAGCTTCCAAGGCCATGCTACGCATTGGTGGTCAACCTTAATGAGAGATAGACACCTACACCAAGAGCCAACTATAGTATATTGGAATGACTTAAAGAGTGCTCTTAGGTGAAGACATATTCCTTCTTACTACTATCGAGAATTAATGGACAAACTCCATAGGCTAAGTCAAAGAAACATGAGTATAAAGGAGAATAGGCAAAAGATGGAACTATATATGATAAGGGTAGGGATCAGGGAGGATGAGACTGTGACTGTGGCTAGATTTATGAGTGGTTTAAGCCTTGATATAAGAGATAAGGTAGAACTTCTTCCCTATAGCTTGGTACAAATTTGTATTAAAATTGAACAACAATTTTTGAGAAAAAGACCAGGAATAAGTTCTTACCCTAACTCATATCCCAAGGAAGATCTTAAGATGGAGGGAAATTTTATGAAAGAAAACCCTTCTAAAGCCATAGTTCCAGAAAATTTCTATAAAAGGGGTGAACAAATAGCCTTAAACCGCACTAGTGATATTAAATGCTTTAAGTGTCTGGGTCGCGGTCATGTTAAGTCAAAATGTCCTTCCATGAGGACTATATTAATAAAGGCCCAAGATGTGTATAGCAATGAGAAAAGAAATAACAGAGGAGAGCAGTAGTGAGATTCAGAGTGTCAGAGATGTGAGGATGCTTACCCTTGTTCTGGAGAACTTCTTTTGATGATAAATTCTAATCAGCTAGGTACTACCCATAGAGAGAATATTTTCCAAACAAACTGTCAAATTTTTAACAAAAATTGTTCTCTCATTGTGGATAGTGGATCATGTTACAACTTTTGTAGTATCTGATTGGTTAAATTGTTGAAACTCAATACAGAAGTCCATCCACAACCTTATAAACTTTCTTGGATTCAAAAGGATGGAAATACGATTGTGAGTCAACAAGTGAAATTCAAACTAAAAAGGCAAGGGGAATCTCTACCTGGTTCTAAAATATGCACACACTTCTCTTTAGAAAAATATTTTTGAGAAGTTGATTGACAATAAATCATTGTCTAGAGGTGAACTTGACAATGAAATAAACTCCTCCTTCACGGAAAATATTTATGAGGAATTGTATAAAGAAAAATATGTGTCTAGGGCTGAGTTAGACAATGACACGAAACCCTCACTTGTAGAAAAACCCTGTGTTGTGTTGCTTATAATTAAACAGAAAGATCAAAATATTAAGCAACTTCATACGGAACAAAGAAAGAAAAATACAATAAAAAGTGAAAGTGTTTTTTGGGCCATAAATCTTTGTCCATCATCTAGTAAGAAGTACCTTGACCTTGGGAGTTTGCTTCTTAGAAATTGTACTTTCATTCTTAAATGTTTTGTATATATACCATCTGTTTTACTACTTTCATGTTTTTGCATAATGGTGTTTGACCTAGGAAGGTAACACAAATAAACAAATAATAATAAAGTTTATGTTCTTAACACATTACAAGATCTGAGGACAGATCCCTTTCAAGAGGGAGGAGATGATGCAATACACCCCAAATACATTAGTCAAATCATAAAGAGGATAAAGAGCCAAATGGTGAATCAAGAGCTTTCCAAAAGATTGGGCCCATCTCAGCATATTTGGGCTTTTAATCAGTTGCCCGGGCCCAAAATGCAAAGTCGAAGAAATCACTTTGGAGAAAATAGAGCATTAAGGAGAAATTCTCTAAATTATATAAATTGTTTAGAATAGTTTAGAATAATTTGGGTCTTGTATTTAGGCCAAGTATAATAAATTTGGTCCTTGTATTTTTAGGCCATGTAGTGTAAGTGTTGGACCTTGAGGCACATAAATAATGTTGAGCGTGATCATGGAGTCCAAGTTAGGGTATGGGAGAAGCTTTCTCCTTGTGCCACTTGTCATCACCATGTGAGAACCTTGGAGTGCAAGCTAAGTTTGATAAGCTTGTCATAGAAGTCAGGGTTAGAAACTTGACTAGGGTTAGAAGTTTGTCATAGAAGCTAGGGTTAAAAGCTTGTCATAGAAGTTAGGTTTCGAGAGCTTCTCCTACAAGCTTCTTTCTCTCCTTCCTTATATAAATAAGTGTGTAGGCAATGTACAAATTAGCTTGATTGAAGTAATTTTGAGTTATTTTATTAATTATGACAAAATCTTATTTGTTTCAATTAACTACTACAAATTTTGTTTAAATATTTTATAAAAATATTAAAAATATGGAATGAACATCGAAAAACAACACAATAATTACTACTTGCTAATGTTAATCACCAACTCTCCATCTCTCTTGAACTCACAAACGAAATAAAATAAAAAATTTACACATTATTGTCAAATGGTTGTATTCCACTTAGGGTTGTCAAACTATTGCACTCCAAATAAAAAGTGTTCATAACATGTATATATATGTAAAGCCAATGAGACCACTTAAGTTTCAACATAATGAAGATGAAACGCCTCTAAGTTATGTTGATCAGAGATTTTTTTTTTTTCTTCATTCTAGCCAAAATTATCCATAATGGACAAAAAGAATTATTTCCGCTATGGATAAATCGTGTCAACTTAACACAATTTTATTTGTTAGAAATCATGCCATGATGGCACAATTTTATTTAATTCAAAATGAAATTGTACCATGATAACACGATTTTAGTGCAAATATAAGATTGTGCAACCTCCACACAATATCACATAATTTAAACGAAGATATTAATTTGGATTAACTAAAATCATGTCACTGAATTAAAATTGTGCTAATATGACACAATTTTATTAGTTATAATTTTGATGATCTGAAATCGTGTCACATCAATACGAATTTAATGTATTCTAATTTGAGAAATTTTTAAAAGTAATTATTTTCTGAAATAGAATAATTAAATGTTAAATTTAATATAATGAAATCCTAAATTAAACATAAACATGGTGGCCAACGTGCAGGCAAAGCAGAAAAGGACAATGTAAATTAGTTCTTTCAATTTCGGAATTAAATATATTTAATTTAGTCTTTAATTATTTTAATTTCAAATTTCATTATTTTAAATTTAGCATTTAATTATTCTATTTAAGAAATTAATTATTTTGTATTTAGTCTTTAATTATTTTAATTTAAGATTTAAGTATTTTAAATTTAATATTTATTAATATCAGGAATTAATTTTTTTTTAATTTAGTCTTTAATTATTTCAATTTGGGATTTCATTACATTAAATTTAGCATTTAATTATTCTATCTCAAGAAATATTATTTTTAATTTAGTCTTTAATTATTTTAATTTAGGATTTAATTACTTTTATTTCAATTAACTCAATCCCTACAAAAAAATAAAATCCGAAAATTAAAATATATTGAAATCATAGTGATGTCATGATTTGAGTTCATAAAAAATTTTAATTCATCATGACACCATTTCATGAAATCTTGTGAGGACAATTAAATGAAGGTGTCATGATATGATTTTATTCTAAATTAAAGTATAAGCACATCATTGTATAAAATCCTGCTAACTTTGACACGATTTATCTAAAACGGGAGTAATTTTTTTTTTCTATTTTGGAAATTTTGAGATTCATTATTTTCTCACCCGCGAGTAATAAAATTCGACTAAATCATCAAAGCAATGATTGATGTGATCAAAACTTGAATGATTGGCCAAAACACTGGATTTCATCAAAACATAGTTTCTAATCCCGTGCTTGTGATGCCCGTGACTTCTAGCCGTTGATCGAAACTCAAGTGCTATATAAAAAAGTGAACCTCTTGGGAAGAGGTTCTGGACAAGTGCAATCACAAAATGGGGTTCCTCGTGCAACTTGTGGCCTTTATATTATTACCTTTGTTAGTGAGTACGAGAGCCGAGGATATTATTAACTCATCCAAGCCTTGTGATTTTCCAGCCATATTCAATTTTGGTGACTCCAATTCAGATACTGGCTGCATGGCCGCAGCATTTTACCCTGAGGTTTCGCCATATGGTGAAACTTTCTTCCACGAACCTGTTGGTAGAGCGTCCGATGGTCGTCTTATCACAGATTTCATTGGTAGTATTTTCAAAACAATTTGTTTTCGTTTTCAATTGAATTTCGTTTGTTTTCACAGGGAATCCTTTGGTAGGTACATCCTTCACTATACTGTGAGCTTACTATTAGCTCAAAAGGTTTTCCTAAACGGAATACGTGATTTATTATTAAATAATCATCCCGGAACATCGGACAACATGCTGTATAACTACGTATTTATATGTTCTAATAACAAGTTTGATTATTTTGTTTCCTACTATTATCATTGTTATACATGATACAGTTAAGAGTTGATCCTCGTACAAATTCATATTATTTCCTCTTTTTTTTATTTTTTTATTTTACCATTACAATGATTAAGACAATATCATGAAACTAATTCATACCTAATATGTTGTCTTTGATTTTTCTATCATTATTAAGATTTATTTACGTTTAATATTAACCTTCATACTTAATGAATGCAAAAAAATATTTTTCAAAATATTTTAATATTAATCTTGATACTTAATGAATGCAAAGTGATAGATTAAAAAAAATTGTAAGAACTACGTAATTTTATTGCGATAAATGTTGAAAATAATGATTTGGTGTCATTCATGATTTCAGCGGAGCATCTGGGTTTTCCATTACTTTGCTGCATGGCGCAAACTTTGCTGCAGGGTCATCAACCATTAGGCGGCAAAATAGAACAGTCTTTGAGGGTGGCACTCCTTTCACTTTTGAAATACAAACAGCACAGTTCAACCAGTTTAAGCAACGCACAGGAAAGTTCTTCAATCAAGGTTTTTCCGAGATCATTAATATACAAATAATATAACTTATCCTTGATTTTAACAAAGTCACTTCATAATGTAGTACCTTAAATGGGTGTGTGATCTGCAGCGAAGGAAAGCTCCTTCACAAGACACTTTCCAAGGCCAGATGACTTTGCTAAGGCTCTCTACACATTTGATATTGGGCAAAATGATATTGCTGCTGCTATTAACAGAGTGGGCACAGAAGATTCTCATGCAGTGATCTCAGATATTGTGGAACATTTTTCGAAACAAGTTGAAGTAAGTGATTTAATTTGATGAGTTGTTTTTGTTTTTATAATTCGATATGGGACGAGTGTCAGTTAATAATTTAAGAACATTTGTTTAATATATTTATCTCAGGGGGAATATATATGAGACTTGTAATTCAGAAAGAGTTGTATAAAATTTGTTCATTGTACAAATGGCATTTATTTTTCAGAATTTACACGAACTAGGAGCGAGGACATTTTGGATACATAACACAGGTCCCATTGGTTGCTTGCCAGTGGCCATGCCCGTGCACAATGCCTTCAACAATACTCCAGAGGCTGGTTATCTTGATCAAAACGGCTGTGTCAATTACCAAAACGACATGGCTAGAGAGTTTAATGAAAAGCTCAAGAATATCGTGGTTAAACTAAGGGCCAAGTTCCAAGATGCTTCCTTAATTTATGTGGACATGTTCTCCATTAAGTATGAACTAATCAGTAATGCTAATAAAGAAGGTAACCTCTCGCACTATCCGCGGGGAATCTATTAATGGTTGCAATGTGAAAATTTTATATTTTTTCTGTCTTCTATTTTACAACATCTCACCTAAAGAATTTAATCAAAATTTGAAGCAAACTTAAATAGGCTAAAATATATTTTTTAATTTATTTATAAGTTTCAGTTTAGTTCTTTTTTCTAGAAAAACTTATTTTAATATTTTATCTTTTAAACCAATTTGATCCATTTAAATTAGCCATTTTTTCAATTTTTGGAAAGAATTTTAATATTTGTTTGGAACTAAAGACTTGAAATTTGTTCGATTAAATTTATCTGTAATAAAATTTGTAAAACACAATATCAAATATTCTTTTTGTAATTAAGACTCCTTTTTTATGTTCATTTCATTGTATTTATAGTGACTTTTTGTTTGAAAATTTGTTGAATTTAATTATTTTCATATAGATGAATCTAACTGGACGAGCTTTATGTTTTGAATCAGAAAAAAAAAATATTCAAAATCTGATCAAAAATAGAAAATAGTAATTATTTTAAAATATTAAACGGACACAAATTTAAAAAACTAAGAAGCAAAAATTATTTAGTCGTTTTTCTACTAATATTTGAGAATGTACTATATTTTAATGTATTAGATTTGAAGGTGAAATCATGGAGTAAGTTGATGTTGACATTGATTAATTGCAGGATTTGTGGATCCTTCAGAAATATGTTGTGGGTATCACAAAGATGGTTACCACTTGTATTGTGGGAACAAAGCAATGATCAATGGTAAGGAAATTTTTGCAGGTTCCTGTGACGATCCATCCAAGTACATTAGTTGGGATGGAGTCCACTACACGGAAGCCGCAAATCGTTGGATTGCCAATCGAATACTCAACGGTTCCTTTTCGGATCCACCAGTTCCCATTACACACTCGTGCCGTGCCGTTCTCGGTGACTAAAAGTTTAATTACCACCTTTGTAGATCTATTGCAAGGTGTTTGTTTAATCAAAATTTAATTCTTTTACATTTCGCTTTTATCATAGACGATTGAGTCACTTTCGGTGATCATATATTACTACTTCTTTAGACATTTTTTTTTATTTGTTAGGTTTAATTATACATTTGTCCTTAATTTATTGACTATATATTCAGATGAAAGTTTGTATCATTTCAAATTCAATTTAATTGCGTTTGTTTCTAGAATGAATAAAAATAATATTTCCATCACGTTTATCAAAAAAATAAAATAACTTTTTATCACTGTTTAATGAAGATTCTTCTATTTTTATATGTGTTGCTGTTTTGTCTTTACTTATATTTTACAATTTTAATATTTTAAATCTCAAAATTATTATTTTATTACTTATAAAAACATAAAAGAGAGAAAAAATAATGTAGATAAGCTATTAATGTATTTAAAATAACCGCACATATCATTATCTACTAGTAGAAAAACATTGTTCTATGTCGTCAAATAAGGATGGTTAAAACAGAAAGCGATGTTGCCAAATATGCGATCATATTTTTGTAAATAATTGAACATATGAGGTCGGTTTCTCACCAACCGACATTGATATACATAGATAATGTCGGTTAACACTTTCAACCGTCCTAAAAAACACAGTAAAAATAAAAATTCAAAATTTTAACATTTTAATTTGGCAGTCAAGAGATAACGTCGGTTGGCCTCTCCTATATGTACCTGATACACGTCCGTTGTTGCCCAAGAACCGACGTCATTTATGAATCGACAATTTGGGGGGTTAAATTTGGGTAAAATTAGGGTTGAAGATGATGTCGATTGGACCCTTCCAACTGACGTCATCGAGGATAACATCGATTGGAAGGGTTCAACCGACGTCATATCCCCTATTTAATCATTCCTTACACGTTTTCACTTTCACTTTTTCCTCTCCCTCTTCTGCACGCGCCTCCACTGTTCACTGTTCCGAGCACCTCTTTGGTGATTTCAAGTTGCATTCTTGCTTCCTTGACCTCCACTTCTGATTTCCTCCACCACTTTCGGTTGTTGCTCGGTTTTGGCCATTCATTTTCGTTGAACCTTAGCGTTTCGCTCTAAGGTTTGTTTCAACTCCATATTGCTTTCTTTTCACTGGTTTTGATGTTTTATTGAATATTTGTTGGATTTTTTGATGGTTTTGCAAGTGTTCCTTTGGCTGCATTTGTTCTTTTGGAGTCATCTCTGCGTTTGGCTGCCGCCGCCACACAACTACTCTACAAGAGGTGTGTTTTTATCATCTTTGAAGTGGTTATCTGTATTGGAATGGTTATCTGGAATGCTTGTGTGTATTGAAATGCTATTTTGTATTTTATTTGATCATTGTTGAATATTGAAATGATTGTGTGTATTGAAATAATTTTTGTGTATAGTGTTATATATAAGAAACGGGTTTGGGTTGAGTCCGGGGATGTTCGACCCCAACAATTTTGTATTTTATTTGAGCATTCTTGAATATTAGAATGCATGTAAGATTGGAATGCTTGCTTGTATTGAAATGGTATTTGAGTATAGTTTCATATATAAGAAACGCATTTAGGTTGAGTCCGGGGATATTCGATCCCCGACAATTTTGTATTTTATTTAGTCATAAAGTATTTTGTCTGAAAATCTTTCACTAAACGTAGTGATGGATAGAAGTTGGATAAATGCAAGTCGGATCATTGATGTGTATGAGAAAGGTCTTGAAGATTTTATAGAATTTGTTAAACAAAATGGAGCAGGAATAAATGGAAGATATTTTTATCCCTTTGTGAATTGTGTGAATGGAAAAATAATAGATATTGAGTTGATACGAGAGCATGTTCTTTGTGATGGTTTCTTGAAGAACTATACAACGTGGACTTGGCATTGTGAAGTTATAGACTTACCATATGTATCTGAGGCGGATCAGTGTGAACATTCTAATATGTATTTTGAAGATTGCATGGAAGATATGATTCGTGATATTGGAGAAGAGAGTCTCCACCAAGCCCATGTGTATGATTCATTAAAAGATAATTCAAGAAGACAGAATTGCATCTCCACCCTTAACTGGAGACAAAGTGTATAACTGAGTGAGCAACATCGAAGTCAATTATGGGAAAACTATCAAGCATAGTGGTGTGAGAAACATATGGAAGAAGAAATCAATATTCTTTTGAACTTCCATATTGGTCGAAGTTAGATGTTAGACATTGTATAGATGTAATGTATGTGGAAAAGAATGTTTGTGATAGTATAATTGGGACATTGCTAAATATTAAAGGAAAGACAAAGGATGGAATTAATGCTCGTAAGGATCTGGTTGAGATGAGTGTTCGGTTTGAGTTACAGCCCCAACCTCATGGTAAACTTAAATACTTGCCACCAGCATGTCATACTCTATCAAAATCTAAAAAGATCAGTTTTTGTGGGTGTTTGGGAGGAGTTAAAGTACCACAAGAACACTCTTCAAATATCAAAAGTCTCATCTCAATGGAAGATTTGAAACTTATTGGCTTAAAATCTCATGATTGTCATGTTCTGATGCAAGACCTTCTTCCAATTGCTATTCGTGGAATTCTACCAAAAAGTGTTAGACAAGTCATTACTCGTCTTTGCCTATTCTTCAATGCTATTTGTAGGAAAGTAATTGATCCTACTAGGTGATGTGAACCCGGTTAGGAATAAACCCCAAAACCCACAACAAAGAGTATTTGAATGCCCCAAAATCCCTAAGTATTCAGATTTAGGATGATCTACTCAGAACCCTTGTCTTGCGGAAAAGAAACGTACCAAAGACCCTAAAGTGTGAAAAATGCCACAAGGATGATGACCTCTTGAAAAGTTGCAAGTCCAATGAAGAACTCAAGAGAGAAACTCTCACTTTCAAAATCTCTCACTTTCAAAATTTTCAGATTCAAATTCGTATTTCAAATTCAAGTTGTTGTTTACATGTGTTTTCTGACTTAAGTAGACTTTTGTTAACTTCTAAAAGCTAACCTAACTCTTCATTAGCCTAGAAGCCTCCAAATTTAATGCAGTAGCAGCTTTTTGGCACACTTTTAGATGACTAATTAATTACATAAAATGGAAAAACGAAAAACACAGTTTACTAAGGAGGATTACTCTAAGCCCTATGGAAAATTCAAAAATACATCCAAAAAAAAATTTATAATTTGTCTACAAAATAGTGGGTGACTCTTCAGAATTTAACACTAGCCCAAAATAACCCATTTACACTTAAATTAAATCTGGTGATGCATATTTTATGGGCCCTTCACTTAAATTGACCTGTTTTTGGCCCAAATCTCCTTTATTTAATTGCTTCATCAACGCATATCAAATTAAGAATGTGATCAGGCTTCAATTTAATCTTAGACTTTGTTTGCGTAGTAAAATGTCTTGAATTGGTCCAATCATTGCCTCTTTCAGTTTTTGGGCCCTTTACGTGGTGATTGGTCCACTTGGAATTTCCAAAGCATCCTTTAGATTGTTTATTTGTGCAGGTGCTTGAGGTTGGTTAAACTGTAGCTCTTTGTTCTTATCATCCCCTCTCTCCTCAAAAGGATTCGACGTTGAATCTTCACCTGCATCATAAGGAGATAAATCAGCAACATTAAAAGTATCACTAACACTATACTTACCTTGGAGGTCAATTTTGTAATCATTGTCATTTATTTTTTGAATCACTAGAAATGGTTCATCTCTCCTAGGAGCAAATTTGGATTTTCTTTGGGTTGAAAGCAATTTTGTTCCAAGTTTTCCCCACAAAACCTTTCAAAAATGGCTAAGAAATCTTATATCCCGATCAGATACAATACTTCTTGGCATTCCATGAAGTCTCACAATTTCTTTGAAAAACAATTCTTTCTTGTATTTGATTACATATGGAAAAGGCTCAATAAATTTCATCCATTTGGCATGCATCTTGTTCAGCTTGCTTTGATCCTTTATAAGGTTTAAGGATTGATGATCAGTGTGAATCACAAATTGTTTCGGCCAAAGGTAGTGTTGCCAATTCTCTAAATCCCTCACAAGTGCATAAAGCTTATTGTCATAAGTTGGGTATTTTAGAGTTGCCCCATTCAATTTCTCACTAAAGTAGGCAATTGGTCTCCCTTCCTGCATCAAAACAGCATCTATACATATACTGGATGCATCACATTTTATTTCAAATGTTTTGTTAAAATTTGGAAGTGACAAAATAGGTGCAGAACACAATTTATTTTTAAGATCCAAAAATGCATTATTTTGTTCTTCTCCCCATTTAAAACAAATAGATTTCTTAATAACCTCAATTAAAGGTGCGGCAATGGTACTGAAGTCTTTCTTCACAAATTGTCTATAAAAACTTGCTAAGCCATGAAAGCTTCTTACCTTAGTAACACTAGTTGGCATTGGCCATTCTCTTATGGCTTTTACCTTTTCTTCATCCACCTCTATTCCTTGAGCACTTACAACATAGCCAAGGAAAATGATTTTACTCATGCAGAAGGAACACGTTTTCAGATTTGCATACAACTTTTCCTTTCTAAGAATATCAAGAACATAATGCAAATGGTTAATATGCTCATCAAGATTGTTGCTATAAATCAGAATATCATCAAAATATACAACAACAAATTTGCCAAGAAATTCACGCAACACATGATTCATTATTTGCATAGAAGTACTTGGTGCTTTAGTGAGTCCAAATGGGACTAACCATTCATATAGTCTATGTTTTGTTTTGGATGCAGTTTTTCACTCATTACCTTCCCTCATTCTAATTTGGTGGTATCCAGATTTCAAATAAATTTTTTTTGAGAAAACAATGGAATCATGCAATTCATCAAGAATGTATTCTAACCTAGGGATAGGGTGACGATACTTTACCATAATGTTGTTTACAACTCTGCAATCACAACACATTCGCCATGTTCCATCCTTCTTTGGCTCAAGTAGAACTGGAGCTGCATAAGGACTCAAATTCTCCCTCACATGTCCTTTTGCCAAAAGTTCTTCAACCTGCCTTTGTAATTCTTTGGTTTCTTCAGGATTGCACCTATAGGCTGGCCGGTTTGGAATAGTTGCACTAGGAATGAAATCTATTTGATGCTCAATTCCTCTAATGGGTGCCAATCCACTAGGGGTTTCTTCTAGAAACAAGACTTAAATTCCTACAACAATGAACTAACAGAACTAGGAAGAGAGGGGTCAAGTGAATTAGAGCTCAAGCAAGCCTTCTTATAGACAAATACAAGTATTGGCTGTTTGGTAAAATAGGCTACCCTCACTTCACTTGGTTTTGTATAAAAATTTTCTGCTCTTTTAGCTTCTCCCCTTTCTTGTTTCTCTTTTACCTCACTCTTTTTTTTCTGTTTTACTTTTCTCGCTTTTTTGCTCACTTTCTTTTTTCTCTCTTTCTCTTTTCATTTTCAACTAGTCTTCATACACTTGCTTAGGAGTAAGTGGTGCAAGGGTGATGGTTCTGTTATTTCTCACAAATGAGTATCTATTGGTGTAATCATCCTTTGTTGCCCTCCGATCAAACTCCCATGGTCTCCCCAAGAGTAAATGTCCAGCATGCATAGGAACAACATCACAAAGCGCTTCATCACTGTATTTGTCAATTGAAAACAAAACTAGAACTTGTTTCTTTACTCGAGTCTCCCCACATTCATTCAGCCACTGCAATTTATAAGGTTTGGAATATTTAAGGGTTGACATGTTCAGTTTCTCAACCAAGGTGTGCAACTCCCTCCATCTATAATCATACTGCACACCTTATTTTTGATGAGGCAGCGAGTATGAAAAATATTCTCACTTTGTTGTTCCATGTCATCTTCTTTAACTTGGGAATTTAGAACATGTCTAGTTACAAGTACTTCTCCCTCAACTGCATCTTCAACTTCATCATCACTTTCTTCAGTTTCAGCCATGTATTTATTACCCTCACTTTCACTTTCCACACTATTGTAATGCAAAACCGTGGCTCTCTTGTTTAGGCATTATGATGATATGTGACTTGAACCAAGACATTTAAAACATTTTATATCTTTATTTCTAGAGGATTGAGTTTCAGCTTTTCCTTTCCCCTTTAAATCCTCTATTGTTTTGTTCTTGGCTGCTTCCTTTGGAATACCCTTTTCCTCCTTTTTCCAGCTTGGTTTGTAGGATGAACTAGAACCAGTGTTATACTTAGAGATTCCTTTTTTGCTTAAGTTGTCTTTCCACCTTAATGGTCATATGCACCATGTCTTCTAATTCTACATAGTGTTGCAACTCCACTACATGTGTAATTTCTTTGTTCAGCCCATTAAGAATCGTGCCATGGTTGCTTCTCTATTTCATTCACATCAGCTCTCACCATTGCCATCTCCTTCTCCTTATAATAGTTCTCCACACATTTAGAGCCTTGCATGCAAGTCTTTGCAATTTTTGGTAGAGGTCTCTATAGTAATGGCTGAGAACAAACCTCTTCCTCATTAGAGCCTTCATTTATCTCCATGTCTCTACTGGTCTCTCTCCATCTCTCCTCCTACCCAGCACCAATTTATCCCACCACACTATGGCATAATCAGTGAACTCTATCACAACCAACTTCACCTTTTTTGTATCTGAATAATTATGGCAGTCAAAGATGAACTCCATTTTCTTCTCCCACTCCAAATATATTTTACGATCATTCCTCCCTTGAAAAGAAAGTATTTTCATTTTGATGTTATTAAGGCTTCCATCTCTGCGATTAAATGTCCTATGATTTCTCTCACGCCTATCTCCTCTACGCCTATTTCTACCCATCATAAAATCATATTCCTCTTCTATCACCCTTCTATTTTCTCTACCAAAGTCATCATCTTCACTCCGTCCATGATTTCTCCTATTTCACCTTGAACTATTCTCATCATCAGATCAATCATTTTGCAGATTGACTAATTTCTCATCTTGCCTATCCATTTTCTCCCTCATATCTCCCAACACCATATTTAATCTCTCAAATTGTTGTTGCATTACTTTAAGAGTAAAATCAAGGTTTGATGAGTATCCAAAATTTCCCTCTCTATTTGTCATTTGTAGAACCTGAAATTAAAACGTTAGTGATAAAAAAAATATTCCTAACTGTTCCTCACGTGTTTACACTTAAGGATGACGCTCTACACTTGTGCTTACTCTCTACTTTTGGTTTTTTTCTATTCTAGTAAAATTTCAGAACACTCTTGGATTTTTATTTTTCCAACCTTCACTATAAGCTCTTAAAAGGTCTTACAACTCAATCCAGGCAAATACCAACCAGAATGATGTAATACTTTTCAGAACAAGGGTCTTAACTTTAAATACAGACATATTCTCCACGAATACAGAATATGTTTTCTTTTTCTAAAACACAAACACAAAATGCTATAATACTTCTTCTCTCTTTTTTTTTTCTTTTTTTCACTTTTTCTGTATGCTGTTTTTTTCTTTTTTTTTAGAAACGAAATGAACAAGTGGATACAAAGATTTCATAACGAGATAACTACTAAAATAGTATAAGATATAACCTGACGGCTAGGAACGAAGTTTTGATTACCAAATGATGTGAACCCCGTTACGAATAAACCCCAGAACCCACAACAAAGAGTATTTGAATGCCCCAAAATCCCTAAGTATTCAGATTCAAGATGATCTACTCAAAACCCTTATCTTGCAAAAAAAGAAAAGCAGCAAAGATCTTAAAGTATGAAAAACACCACAAGGATGATCAACCCTTGATAAGTTCCAAGTCCTATGAAGAACTCAAGAGACAAACTCTCACTTCTTAAATTTTCATATTCAAGTTCGTATTTCAAATTCAAGTTGTTGTTTACATGTGTTTTCTGACTTAAGTAGACTTTTGTTAACTTCTAAAAGCTAACCTAACTCTTCATTAGCCTAGAAGCCTCCAAATTTAATGCAGCAACAGCTTTTTGGCACACTTTCAGATGACTAATTAATTACATAAAATGGGAAAACGAAAAACATAATTTACTAAGCATGACTACTCTAAGCCCTATGGAAAATTCAAAAATACATCAAAATAACAAATTTAAAATTCGTCTACAAAATAATGGGTGACTCTTCAGAATTTAACACTAGCCCAAAATAGCCCATTTACACTTAAATTAAATCTGGTGATGCATTTTCTATGGGCCCTTCACTTCAATTGACTTGTTTTTGGCCCAAATCTCTTTCATTTAATTGCTTCATCAGCGCATATCAAATTAAGAGTGTGATCAGGCTTCAATTCAATCTTAGACTTTGTTTGCACAGTCTTGAATCAGCCCAATCAATGCCTCTTTCAGTTTTTGGGCCCTTAACTTGGTGATTGGTCCACTTGGAATTTTAAAAGCAGCCTTTGGATTGTTTATTTGTGCAGGTGCTTGAGGTTGGTTAAACTTTAGCTCTTGGTTCTTATCACTAGGTTGGATGAGTTAAAAAATGAAACTATCATTATCTTGTGTCAACTAGAGATATATTTTCCTCCTTCATTTTTTGATATCATGGTCCATTTAATTATTCATCTGGTGAGAGAAATTAGAATATGTGGTCCTGTATTTTTATGTTGGATGTACCCAATTGAGAGATGCATGAAGATATTCAAAGGGTATGTGAAGAATCCATATCGACCAGAAGCATCTATTGTTGAGAGATATATTGCAGATGAAGCAATTGAGTTTTGTACCATGTATATGTCAAAAGTAGATGCTATAGGTGTACCGAGGTCAAGGTATGAAGGAAGGCAAGAAGGAAAAGGCACATAAGGCGTGAGGATAGTTCGAAAAGATAGACAATAGGTACTCCAAGCACAGTTGTATATTTTGAACAATACTGATGATGCTCTTCCTTACATAGATGAACATAAAACATTGTTAAAGACAATGCCTGTGCCCACATCAGAGGTTAGATTTGTGGGAGAGGCACCTGGTACCTTTATTGTGTGGCCTACACGTCTCCTACAGCCCATTTTTAGAAGGCCTCATGTATATTGTGATGATTTCTCTTAAACTTATTTAAATTCAGACTTACTGCTATTTGAATTGATACATTTTGTTTATGTGTTATAGGACCATGAGAGGAAACAGAAATCACCACCACCAGCTGGTAGTCCTAGGTCTCCACCACATGAGTTAGAAGTTAATCCACTTCAGAAATTGACTAAGATCTACCATGAGTACTTTAATAATCCCTTTGAAATTGAATGGGAAGAATCCATCTTTGGGGTGGACAATGCTAGTGTCTCATTGTACATATATATGCAAGACATCTTGGAAATAATTTAAGGGAACCAGATGTTAAACATTGCATGTATTCAGTTATGGATGATGTAAGTATATCTTTCCACATGTTATAAAATTTGACTTATTTCATCAACTACTATTACTAATATTGGCTTTAACAATACAGACACATAAATAATTTAGTTTATAGCACAAGGAATCCAGATATTTATGGGTTCCTTGAGCCACAACATATACAAAGGAGTGGCAATAAAAGGATTGACACTCAAAATTATATTCAAAGATGGATTTCTGAATCTAGAAAGAGAATTTACTTTGCACCTATTATCCATGCTAAGTTTCAAATCTTTATATTTTCATCTTAAGTAATGTTGAGAATATGAGATTAATAGATTTCTATTTTTAGTTCTCATTGGCAACTGATGCTTATAAATCCCATGGACAACATCGTTGTTTGATTCTGTTCCCTACATAAGAAGACAACTCCAGATATGAAACAAATAGTACAAAGGTATCATTTAATTAACTTTAAATAATATATCACTCTTTTTTTTGTATAATAAGCAATTTATTAAACATATTGGATTTTAGTGCATTGATTGTGGATCATTATCTTGGAGGAAGATCCACATCCTCCTCCCAAAACCTCCTTTTGGATATATCCTAAGGTATGTAATTCTAAATTTAATTCTAAAGTAAGGTTATTAAAATTAGCATTCAATTATTTGATGATTGAACTTTAATGAAAGTGCAATAAGCAACAAGGAGGGTGGGAATGTGGATACTATATCATGCACTGGATGAGAACAATAGCATGTGCTAGTATCACAGATTCTTGGGAACATGTAAGAACATGTCTTAAGTCTTAAGTTTGTTCACATGTCAATTGATTTTCAAGTCTAACTCAAGTTTCTACATTTATTTCAGGTTTTTCAAGATCAAGAGCCATTAGATAGCCAAACAATAGAAGGACTTCGAAGAGAATGGGTGAGATATTTCCTCTAACTTAGAAGCAGTTTGTAGATATCTATAAAACTTCTTTTGTAGATTAGTTTGTATATATGTACAATGTCACAACTTATATAAGTGTATATATGTAGATTAGTGTAGGGTCTAAAACTTGAATTCCCATCTATGAATTGAATTGTTCTGGTTGGGAAATTACGTGTACTATCAATTTGTTATGCAGGGTAGTGGTTTATAGATAATTCGTCTTTTATTTTAAAAGAAAATACACATCCACAATGTTGGTCAAGGTAAAAACCAACATTGTGTAAGCTATACAATGTCGGTTTTGGCCATAACCGATGTGGAATAGCAGGCAAAAATTAAAATTCAGGGCCTGTACCAAAACCGACGTTGTATAGCTTACACAATGTTGGTTTTTGCCTTAACCGACATTGTGGTTGATTCTCTGCAGCTCCCTTCCACTTTTCTCAAATTGGTCTATGACATCGGTGTCTGTGCTAAACCGACGTAGTGGGTGAATATTTGACGTCGATTTTAAAACCGACATCGTATTTGAATACTTTCAACGTTGTCTGATTCAACGTCGATGAGGAAACCAACATTTAAGGGCCTTCCAGAGCCGACTTTAAAGGTCCTTTTGCTACTAGTGATCCTAAAACACATTAGCTTTTTCCTTTTATTCCTCTTACACGCAAATCTACAGTCTAATTAGATTTTATGTAATTTATTATTATTATTATTGTTATTATTATTATTATTTTATAATGGTTAATAAGCAAGGACAACAGATTGACCATGTAAACCTTTATAATTATACTTTTAACGACTATAACTGAAAAAATGATAAACATAAAGTTGGAAATGGTATTCTTGGTCATTAGCATTTTTTTATACAATCATTTCCTTTCCATTTTTGAGCATTTTATTTGTCATTTATTGCTTTATTAATTTAATATTAACACAATTCAATTAAATTTTTCTTGCATTTAAACTAATCATTAATTCCTTCCAACCTTTCCACTCTATTGTATTTTTAGTTGATTACTTTCTAAAATCTTTTTCGCTAATCTTAACGATTATTTACTTGTAAATTTCTTCAAAGTTTTTATTTTTTTTATTTTAGTTTATTTAATTTGTTTATAAAAATGTCATTTAAACATAAAATTAATATCTTTTAATTAAATTGGCAAAACTAACGAATAAAATTTATATAATCATAAGGGTAAAAACATAACATGTTTTTACTAAAATATTATTAAACATGAAATGTTTAGTATAATTCAATATAGTTTCAAATAATATGTAAAAATATTCAAATTCCGTATTGATCTGTGGGTAACATCATAATTTTTTTGTTATTATTTACGATTAAAAAATCACTACCAAATTGCAATCAGGAGGAGTTGAACCCAAGACCTTTGAATGTTGAAAGAAGCCTTTGACCACTACGCCAAACCATCTATATGATAATATTATGACTATTATTATTCTTATTATGATTATATTTATGATTGTGATAATAATAATAATAATAATAATAATAGTAATACAAATTTAATAACAATAATAATAATAGTAATAAAAGTGTGAAAAATACTAATAATATTAGTTATAATATTAATAATATAAATAAAAATATTAATATTGTTAAAAATATTTACCTTTACTAATGTTATTATTAATAAATCAATATGAACATCATTAATAAGAGATAATAGTAGTTTGATCTATAAATATAAGTTCTTAAGTATTACCCACGGACATAAGTCTGTAGGTATTACCCACAGACCTATGTCCATGGGTAATACCTACAGACCTATGTCCGTGGGTAATACCTACAGACCAATATTCGTGGGTAATACCTACGGATTTGTGTCCGTGGGTAATATCTACGAACCTATGTCCGTGAGTAATACCTACAGACTTATATCTGTGAATAATACCTACAGACTTAAATCCGTGGGTAATACCTACAGATACATATCCATAGGTAATAATTCGTGGATAATGCTGAATTTACCTACGGATATAGACCATGGGTAATGCTGAATTTACATACGGATATAGATCCATGGGTAATAATTCGTGGGTAAATTGAGTTTTTCTTGTAGTGGCTAGTCTAATTATAAAGAGTTTACAAACTATTTATTCTTCAATCATAAATTATATATTGACCAAAGACATGTTTAGTGGGTGATGGAAACTAAATCCTCTCCATGATTGCTTCATGATTTTGAACAGAAGAAATCGATTGAATGGTTGTAGAAGCTAGACAAATCAAGTGGATCCTCATGGTGGTGAAATGTAACTTAGATCAAGGAATTGAATTTGGGAGAGGTTAGCCTAACTCTCAAGTAGTGTGCCTAGGTTAGAATTTGTAGAAAGGCTAACCTAGATGATGAGAACCAAGAGCTGAAGTTTAACCAACCTCAAACACCTGCACAAATAAATAATTCAAAGGATGCTTTCCAAATTCCAAGTGGACCAATCACCAGGTTAAGGGCCCAAAAACTGAAAGAGACATTGATTGGGCTGATTCAAGACATTTTGATTGCACAAACAAAGTCTAAGATTGAATTGAAGCCTAATCACATTCTTAATTTGATATGGGCTGATGAAGGAATTAAATGAAGGAGATTTGGGCTAAAAACAAATCATTTGAGGAGAAGGGCCCATAGAAAATGCATCACCAGATTTAATTTAAGTGTAAATGGGCTATTTTGGGCTTAGGTTAAAATCTGAAGAGTCACCCATTATTTTGTGGACGAATTTTAAATTTTTTATTTTTATGTATTTTGATTAATTTTCCATAGGGCTTAGAGTAGTTATGCTTAGTAAATTGTGTTTTTCGTTTTCCCATTTGATGTAATAATTAGTCATCTATAAGTGTGTCAAAAAGTTGTTGTTGCATTAAATTTGGAGGCTTCTAGGCTATTGAAGAGTTAGGTTAGCTTTATAGAAGCTCAAAGGTCTACTTAAGTAAAAAAACACATGTAAAAAACAACTTTGAATTTGAAATACGAATTTCATTCTGAAAATTTCAAAAGTGAGAATTTCTCTCTTGAGTTCTTCATTGGACTTGCAACTTATCAAGGGCTGATCATCCTTGTGGCGTTTATCATACTTTAGGGTCTTTGCTGCGTTTCTTTTCCGCAAGACAAGGGTTCTGAGTGGATCATCCTAAATCTGAATACTTAGGGATCTTGGGGCATTCAACTACTCTTTTTTGTGGGTTCTGGGGATTATTCCTAATCAAGTTCACATCAGTTAAAATTTCTAGAAAGGCTAACCTAGAGGGAGCTAATTGAACATATTCAAAGTTGAATTTGACATGTATTGCACCTCTATCTATAATGCTCAAGGTCAGCCAATTTGGAGTGAAAAAAATTCAAAAAATTAAATTCAAATTCACCTAGATCTGGAAGAACGAATGGAGCAATTACACTTGGCACTTGATCCAAAATTTGCGGCACAAATAGTGAATCAACTGCCTGTTGGATACAACACACTTTACATAAGCAACATGTGTTGAAAATCCAAGTATAAGCACACCCTCTTACCCTTATAGAAGCTTTAAGTCGCCTATTGTGTCAATTGGGTTTGAAACAAACCCAATTGATGCATTAGCTGACTTTCAATGTTATTTGTATTCGTACTCTGTACATGGTCCAAATACAAGGCCCAAAAATATTATGTATAGGTCGAATACATGGCCCACATTATTATAACATATTCTAAACATTTATACAAGTGAAGAACTTCTCCTTAATGTTCCATGGTCGTTATCTTTAGGGTTGGATTCAGGCCTGAACAACTGGTTGAAGGCCCAAACAAGTTGAGATGGGTCAATCTTCTGGAAAGCTCTTGATCAAGCCTCTAACTCTATATTCTCTTTATTCTTTGACTAAGGTGGTTGGGGCGTATGTCATCATCCCTTTCCTTTTGAAAGGGATCTATCCTCTTATTTGCATTTTCCTCTTCAACAACAACCTTATTGTTGTTAATTCATTCAGTTTACTCTCCAAGGTCGGTCCAATGCCATCCTGTAAAAACATAAAAATAGTAAAATAGGTGGATTACATAAAGAACTAAAATAAAAAAATATAATCAAGAAATAGTCTCCCAAGGTCAAGACACTCCTTACCATATGATGGATAAATATATTTGACCCGAGGGGCACTTTTATTTTAATTTTGAGTTTTCTCTTTTTCCTCCTTTTGAGGTTGGCTAATATTTTCATTTGGTTGTTTAATTTCAAATATCTCATCAAAAGGTGTTTCTATGAGTAATGGCTTTGTATCAATGCCTGGCTTAGGCAATGATTTTTCTTTAGGAAAATCCTTACAAAAGTTTTCTATTGAAGATGATTTTTCGTTACTGTCTAGGTCGGTTGCAAACAAAAATTTATTTTATATCAAAGAGAAGTGTGTGTCAATGCTTTGTTCAAATCAAGGAAAAGATTTCTCTTTCATTTCTTGTTCTTTTCTCTCTTGTTTCTTTGCTTTCTATTTCTTTGTTAACCTTCCTATTTATGTTAATATGTTAGTTATTGATCTAACTAAGCTAGACATTTTTATGTTTTTATTTGATTTTCTATCATCAGTTTTCTTTGTAATTAGTTCTCTATTTCTTGTGAAGGTGATAAAGAATTGGTCATAAACTTATTATTCTAATGAGTGAAAGTAGTTTTATTAGTGCGACCATGATAAATAATGTTATGTTCAAATTGTCAGGGTCGTTGCAACAAAATATTACAAGCTTCTAAGGGCACTAAATCACATAAAACATTTTCAAAATAATACCCAATTGAGAGATTGACTTTCATTTGTTGACTTACAACCAGATCCCCATCTTTTTGAATCCAAGAAAGTTTATAAGGTTGTGGATGGACATTGGTGTTTCAACAATTTAACCAACTAGGTACTGCAAAAGTTGTAGCATGATCCACTAACCATAATGAAAGAACATTTTTTGTTAAAAATTTGACAATTTATTTAGAAAATACTCTCTTTGTGGTAGCAACTAGTTGATTATTGAAAAACAAGTTTAGGCCGAGTTTAAGAGGGGGGAGTGAATTTAACTTTCAATAATTTTCACAAAAGTGGAAAGTATTTTGAAGTATAGAATGAAAGTTCTTAATTGAAATAATCAAAAGTGTTATTCTGAAGTGCACAACAAAGAGTCAATAAATTCCAGATCAAGAACAATAAACTAAATACACACACAAAACTGTAAACAACAAGAATTCAACCAATTCAGAAGCGGAAGCAGTAAACTGAAATCAGAAATCAACTCTGATAATCGAAAAATCAGTTAAGTAAAACCAAAAACAATCTACTAAATATTGCAACTAGAGCAATAACCGATAGAAAGGAGTTTTTTCAAACACAAATACAATCAGTTGAACCAAGAACTCAAATCAGCACAGTTCAGAATCAGATAAACACTAGAAATAATTGGTTAAGAATTACTCACACATCAAGGAAAACCAGACTTAATAGACAGAAACAGAACTAATAATATTCAAGAAAACTAGTTTCTAGAAATAAAATCATTTATAAAACAAGTATAGTTAACTGGAAACACCCAATAAGAATCAAGAACAGATACAATCAATTAAATAGATATACAATTCCAAAGAACACAAAAATAACACTAGCAGAATGAACAATCCATTAAGCGTGATGAGCAATTAATTGAACAAACAATAACTTATCTGAAAAAGCGTTCAAGAAGAGAGATCAAGAACACAAGGGTTGCGTTCAGTCCTTTGCCAACAAGCAAAGAATTCCACTAAAAAGATCACCAAGATCAGTTCAATACAACACAAATACCGTTGCTCCCCGCAAGTCAAGACTGCACCCCACAGTACACAGCCTACTACACCCCACAACAGTTGTAAAACAATCCAGAACCCTACTGCACAACCAAATTGCAAACCTTATGCAATATTGGTATCAAACACGCAATTAAAAATCACAAAACATATGCAATTTGCAACCACTCCACTCGCAATACAAGAATTATCAAGAGTAGTACAAAAACAACAATACTTCTACACACAACAGATTAAAATAGATGATAAACAGTGTAGAAGACTTAGCTTTGGTGCATAATAAAGAATTGCATGAAACCCACTCAATGTAAGGCTTCAAGATTAAGGTTCTTGAGGTTTTTCTTGAAGTAAACCGTATGTAACTAGTTCTCAAAGTGTATGCACGTTTTCCTCTCTTAGAAAATCACAATTGATCAATCAAATGTCTTAGGTACTTATGAAAACATGTGCTCCCCCTTTATATAGGAAAACTGGTTTTTAAATCTATCAAAAACTCCATTGATTGTATCAATCATTCAAAAAAAAAAAATCTAGTAAGTTGGTTTCTGAAAAATAGTTTACTGATTTACTCTTTAAAAATATGTTTTTCAAAATCTATCAACCTCGTTTAGAACCACTTAATAATTTGTTAAGAAAAATAAATTTTGGAGCTTACTTTGAGTGATATGCCATGCAACTCATGGCTTTGAACCAAAATGACACTCACACAAACCCAACCTAAGTTCTAGACCAAAACTCCAATCGAGCTCCATGATGGCTTCAAGAAATCCACTTAGCAAAACTTTGTTAAATGAAACTAATCTTCCAAAATATTTTGGGCTGATGCAATTAAAATTTCTTGTTATATGCTGAATAGAATTTTAATTCGACCTATTTTAAAGAAAACCCCTTATGAGCTTTTCAAAGAAAGAAAACCTAATATTTCCCATTTAAGAGTTTTTAGCTGCAAGTGCTTCATTTTAAATAATGGCAAGGATAATTCAGCTAAGTTTGACTCACAGGCAGATGAAGGCATTTTCCTAGGTTACTCACCACATAGCCATACATATAGAGCATACAATAAGAGCACTATGTTGATTGAAGAAACTGTACATATTACCTTTGATGAAATTAACCAAAAGTTGCAGGAAGTACCTAAATTTACAGCAGATGATGGAGAAATAGAAAGTATTCAAAGGCTAAACGGTACTACAACTGATCAAGAAATAGAGCAACCTGAAGAATCCAAATCTAGAAATTCTGAAATTTATTCAGCTCCAGATCGAACTGATTTGCCTCAAGAATGGAGAGTTCCAAGAGACCTATCCTTGGATAACGTAATTGGTCAGATTCACAAGGGAATCTCTACAAGGAAATCATTGAACCGATTATGTGAGAACATGGCATTTGTTTCACAAACTAAGCCAAAGACAATTCAGGAAGCATTGAGTGATGATCATTGGATAAGTTCCATGCAAGAAGAGTTGAATCAGTTTACCAGAAATGATGTGTGGAGCTTAGTTCCTAGAACCAGCAAGATAAACGTGATGGGTATAAAGTGGGTGTTCAAAAACAAGATAGACGAGTAGGGCATAGTAGTGAGGAACAAAGCAAGATTGGTGGCTAAGGATTACAATCAAGAAGAATGAATAGATTATGATGAAACCTATGTGCCAATTGCAAGGATTGAAGTTGTCAGACTCCTACTTGCCTACGCTTGTCTAAACGGTTTTAAGTTGTTCTAGATGGATGTGAAGAGTGTATTCCTAAATGGATTTATAAATAAAAAAGTATACGTCACACAACTACCAAGATTTGAAGATCACAAATTGTCTGGTCATGTCTACAAATTAAAGAAAGCTCTATATGGATTAAAGAAGGCTCCTAGATAGTGGTATGAAAGGTTAAGTAATATTTTGCTCTCAAAGGATTATCAAAGAGGTCAAGTAGACAAAACTCTCTTTATTAAGAAATCTGAAACTAACATAATTCTTGTTCAAGTGTATGTTGATGATATAATTTTTGGATCAATTAATAAGCTTCTTTGTCAAGAATTTATTTCAGCAATCTAGGGGGAGTTTGAAATGTTTATGATGGGAGAGCTGAACTATTTTCTAGGACTGCAGATCAAACAGATGAGAAATAGAACGTTCTTAAACCAAACGAAGTACTGCAAAGATGTGCCGAGGAAGTTTGAAATGGAAAGTTGTAAAGAAGCCTCAACTCCGATTTCGACAAGTTGTTATCTTGATGCTAATGAAAAGGGAGTTGCGGTGGATCAAACTAAGTTCAGAGGACTAATTGGATCATTGTTTTACCTCACAACTAGCATACCTTGTTAAAATAAGTGTTTGGCCTAAGTTCAAGAGGGGGGGTGAATTGAACCCTTTTAAAATCTTTTCGCAAATTTGCTTTTCAATGTGAGAATACAAAATCTTTAAAGAAACTTAGAATGCATTCTGCAAAGGTTCAAACAATTTACAAATATGAAAACCAATCAAACAGAATCAGTGCATTGCAGACAAATATGAAATCTGGAAAACCAGTGTACTGAAAAATAGATTAAAATTCAGGAACAGACAGTGTACTGTTAAGCAGTTTTCTGGAAAGCAGTAAGCAGTAAGTAGTTTAAAGAATTATGCAAGAGCTTTAAAGATTTAGATCAACTGCAAATTAATACAGAAAAACTGATTCAGAATAGAAATCAGATTAAATTTGATACCAGAAAACGATTAGAAAGACATCAATTACAGAAAAATAGTTTTTCTGGAAAACGGACTGATGAACAGTGAATGCAATAAATTGTAAACTGTATTTCAGAAGTAATTCAAGTTTATCTATTGGAAAGACTTTATTTTCTAATTCAGAAACTGTTCAAAGATTATTAGGAACAAATCACTTAATTTAGTTTATGCTTTTGAGTCAATTTCTTGAAAAATCAAGACACACAGTAAGATGTATCAAGAGCAGTAAAGATTCATCAAGAATTGAGAGAGAGTAGGAGAGAAATGACACAGCAGATTTTATCCTGGTTCACCCCAACTGGGCTACGTCCAGTCCCTTACTTCACAGTAAGGATTTCCACTAAAAAGATCAACAGATCAGTTTATACAATCTTGCTCCCCGCAAGAACACCTCTGCACCCTGCAGAAAACACCCTGCTGAAACCTACAGCAGTAACTGGCGCTTATACAGAGTCCACTGTAAAGCCCA